>OIDK01000006.1_pt1 | contig 138988 bp, 154 predicted proteins | sample 1581551 | NCBI WGS metagenome assembly OIDK01 (sample SAMEA3882522, study PRJEB24775) | human gut metagenome | biome: human-associated habitat; feature: intestine environment; material: feces | place: Netherlands | collected 2009/2010
TATCAATGACAAGAACCTTCTTTCCTCTCTTATTGGCTTCATGCGCAAAGATTGCACCATAAAGACCTGATCCTACTACTAGATAATCATATTTCATATTGATGTCCTTCTTTCGTCTCTTCAATAATACCATAATCTCCAAAATAAAACGAGGGTCGATATCATACAACCCCCGTCACTCAATTAGTTTGTTTTCTTTTCTGCTTCTTTAGCTTCCTGTTCAGCTTTTTCTACATCAAAGATTTTCTTTTCAGTATCAATCTTCTTACCATCACACATAGCGTTGATGTATTTAGAATTTAATTCAATACTGTCTTCATCTGGGATACTATACCACAACCTAGTCTTAGGCATTGAGTAACCACCAGTCTGCATCACACCTTCACCCTTAAGGAATGATTTCTGGAAATCCCATTTAATGTTGTCATCTAACTGCTTATTAACTAAAGCTCTGATACTTGAAGATGGCATATTAGTAGTAAATGTATCTTTGATAGAATCTAAGATTTCACTGTAGTTAGTTAAAATCTTTGGAGAAACTGCTTTCTTGATAATAGCCTGTAATACTGCCTGCTGGTTTTCAGTTCTATGCTGGTCACCAGACTGGTAAGTATAACGTTCTCTTGCGAATGCAAGGGCCATACGTCCATCCATATGTACATTTCCCTTAGGAATCTTAATACCATGGTCTGTATAAGGAATAAATGCCTTATCAGAATAAATATCAATACCACCTAATGCATCAACTAACTGGATAACTGACTGGAAATCAACTCTTGCATAGAAATCAATGTTGATGTCTAAGAAATCTTCAATAGTCTTTATACTGTTTTCTGTTCCACCATATAAAGCAGAATGAGTTAATTTATCTTTCTTACCACAGTTTGCAAGTTTTACATAATAGTCTCTAGGAATACTTGTCATTAACATCTGACCATTGTTTGGATTAATAGTTACTAATAGGTTAACGTCTGAACGGCTGTTTTCATTTACACCACCACGAGAGTCAACACCACTAATATAACATACGAATGGCTTCTTAGTTACATTAACATCAGAAGCAGTATTTTCTACTTCTTCTACAATCTTTTCCTGCCATAATACTTTAGTCTTTGATTCAAAGTTACTATAAGTTTCTTTGATCATTTCACGATAGCTTTCATTTAATAGAATTGCATCACAATCACCATTATATAAATCTGATGCAAGCTTCGCATTATCATCTTCACCATTACCATGGAAGCTGATCTGCTTCTCTAGTTTTTCTTTTACCTGCATCGCTTTCTTTTTATCGTTTGCATAATAATCGATTGTCTTTCCTTTTAATGAAGAAACATTCTTATAGCCACTGCTTTTTAATACTACTAAAGAATAAGTAGTTGTTTCAGTACCTACATTAGTAAGAGATGAAAGGAATGAATCACCTTTGATAATCTTACTAGTACCAAATACCATTGCGATACTTAATAAAAGAGATACTATTTTACCAATTAATGGTCTTGCAACTTTTTTCTTCTTTGATGGCTTTGATAATAAGAACATCAATAGCCATAATACTACTAATACTGCGAATGCTGCCATTAAATACTTTGTAGGTAAGATTCCAATCTTAACTACGAAGAATGCAAGCACTGCAGATACAACAGCCTGGATACCTAGGACCAAGGCACGTGATGTAATAAACTTCATAACTACCTCCTATAATTCGGGTTCATCCGTCATTATACTCGTAAATGAAAAAATGAAAACCTTTAAGGTGATAATTACACAAAAATTACATATCATCTTCATAAACGAGTAAAATATGACTATTTATTCAAGTCTTTTTTGATTCTAGTTGTACTGATTTCAGGTGTTCTAGGTAAGTATACTACTTCTGCACCTTCTTCTTCTAAGAAGTCAAACTGACCTTTCCAGTCATCTCCCATGACAAAAGTATCAACATGATATTCATGAACATCTTTACGTTTCTGATCCCATGCACATTCAGGAATAACTAAATCTACATATCTAACTGATTCTAGTAACTGTTTTCTCTGCTCATAAGTGAAGTAACACTTCTTCTGTTTTTCGTTCCAGTTGAATTCATCTGTTGATAAACCAACGATTAAGTAATCACCTAATTCTTTAGCTCTTCTTAATAGGTTAATATGACCATAATGTAATAAGTCAAAAGTCCCATAAGTAATAACTCTCTTCATTCCACTTTTCCTCGTCTTTCTTAATACTGACTCTTCAAATACATCATTAATAGATGGAAGAGGTGTTTCTGATTTTAAATCTCTCTGTAATAATGCATTTACTGCATCCTTTGGATTCAAGCCTTCATTAACGATTTTATTGACAGTCATTACAATAGGCATATCCACTTTATAAGTTTCTGCAAGCTGAACAGCTGCAGGTAATGCATTAATACCTTCTACAACCATTCCTACTTCCTTAACTGCCTCTGTTGGTGTCTTACCTTCACCAATCAAATGACCTGTCTGGTTGTTTCTACTGAATTCACTTGTACAAGTCACAATCAAGTCACCCATACCAGTTAAACCACTAAATGTATGTGGTGTACAGCCAATTCTACCACCAAGTCTCTCCATTTCAGCAAGACCTCTTGTGATTAAAGCTGCACGGGCATTATCACCATAACCTAAGCCACCAGAAATACCAGCAGCTAACGCAATAATATTCTTTAATGCACCACAGATTTCAATTCCTTTTACATCGTTATTTGTATACACACGCATAAATGGACTACTGAAGAACTTCTGTACATATTTAGCCGCGTCTAGATTCTTACATGCAGATACTATGGCAGTAGGTAATCCTCTTGCCACTTCTTCTGCATGAGTAGGACCAGATAATGCGACAAGATGTAATGTGTCATTATCAAGTACATCTTCAATAACTTCAGTTAAAGTCATGAATGTATCTGCTTCAATACCTTTCGCAACATCTACAATAATCTGATTGTCTTTAATGTAAGGCTTAGCCTTTTCAGCTGTGCTTCTTACAAATACAGAAGGTACCGCAAACATAATAATATTCTGATTAGTACATGCTTCTTCTATATCTGTTGTATAACGAATAGTTTCAGGAAAATCAACACCAGGAAGTTTTGGATGTGTATGTGTTGTACTTAACTGTTCCACTTCCTGTGGAAGGGCAGACCACACTGTTACTTCCTTATCACAATTAGCCAGCATTCTTGCAAGAGCCATACCCCAAGTACCAGCTCCTAAAATACCGATTCTCTGTTTATCAGGCATATCTCTGTTTTCCTCCTTCATATGAATATAATTATTTTACATCATTCATATTCATTAGTCATTACAATAAAAGTATACCCTTTATTGTTTTATAAGTCAAAAAGCGCAGATTATGCGCTTTTATGTTTTAACTTACTAAAGATTTGTGTCAATATTTCAATTACAAGTTTTTCTTTCATGATAATGAGTACAAGACCATATACACCAAAGAACAAGATAGCTGAAATAACGAGTGTAATAAATACATGAAGGTTAAGTACTGTTACCCAGCATGATGCAAGGGATGCAAGAATAATCGCAAGAACAATCTTTAAGTATTTAATATCACTAAAGGCTGTTTTGATTTCATTCTTTAACGCAATACACTGTACGACCATAACCGCAAATTCTGCAAGTAATGTACCAATTGCAGCACCACTTGATTGATATACTGGAATCAATAATGCATTAACCACTAAGTCAATCACTACACCAACTATTTCTGATACAAGTACAGCTTTTTCATATCCTAATGGTACAAGAATCTGAATACCCAAGATATTTGTAATACCAATAAGGAGTAGGGTAGGCATAATAAGCTGCATTGGCACAACGGCTGGTCCAAAAGCATCACCTGATAGGAAATAGATTCCCTGCTTTGCGAAAAGCATGAAATAAATCATCATTGGTGAAGCGACTAGGAATACAAAGTTTAATGCTTTTCTACTTAGTTTCTTAAATTCATCCATCTGCTGGTGTTCAATATAATAAGCCGCTCTAGGAAGTAATACAGTACCTAGTGAAGTAACGATAGATACTAAAATATTCTTAATCTTAACAGCTGCCCCATAGTAACCAACATCTGCATTAGTAGCCATGAAACCTAGCATAACTGAATCTAGATTAGTATAGATTGTAGTTGCACAGCTCATCGCAAAGAAGATAGCAACTGGCTTGAAATGTCTCTTAAAGTTATAATGTCCAACTGGTTTTAAACCAATATATTTGTGGGCATTTAATAAGTTAAGAATAAATGAAGCACTTGCCGCAAATACTGTAATACCCGCATACATAACATAATCGTTCTTTGAACGAACTAATAAGAACATCGCAACAAGTCCAATAAACTTGAAGATAATAGAACGGATAGTAATATATGTATATTGTTCTAAAGCTTTATAGAGCCATTCCATACCTATTGTAGTAAGTAGGATAGTACTACTAGTAATCACATACAACATCTTATCAGATGCAAGCTTTGGAACTGCAAATAACGCAATAATAAACGCAATATAAGAGATCACAGTCATGACAAGATTTATAATTAATAATTCTTGTGTTGTTCTTGTGAGTTTTTCATGATCATCTCTTACCTGTGCACATACTTTAATACCATATGTCGGAATACCTAACTGCGCAAACATTGAGAAATAAGTAATCAATGATGTCGCAAAGTTAACCTGACCTGTTCCTGTAGGCCCTAATACTCTCGATACATATGGGAATGTAATAAGTGGGAATATGAATGAAGACATTGTAAGTAATGCATTCATAATGAAATTCAATTTAAGTGATTTCTGCTTTTTCATACAAGACCTCTCTTTCCTTGTTACAAACCGCAAATATTATAAATCAAAAATAATAAGAGTTAAAGAAGAAAAAGAGGCTTTAAGCCTCTTCAATTTCTTTGATTGCCTGAGTTAGGTAATATCCATTTTTAAGTCTATTAGAAACAACTGCGACATTTTTAACCATTTCGAAGTATTCTTCTTCACTTAGACTCGCAAATTTTTCTCCAAGTTCATCTAAAGAGTTGACTGTGATACCTAAGCCATGTTCTTCTACAAATTTAGCTTCTGCAGCTTCCTTCCAGATTACTACTGGAATACCAGATACTAGATATAAAGATAATTTATGGGGGTTATTATATTTTAAGTACTCTCCTGTATTACCATCACATTTTTCAATAGAACTTCCATCCCATACTAAACCAAAACCACTATATAACTGGTTATTGATTTCATCAGGTGGGAAAGCACCATGATAAGTAATATTAGATGCAAGAATATCTTCATTTAAATGTACACCATATAAATCAAAATGAACTGCTTTAATATCCTTTAGCTTTGCAAGATAGTTACTCTTCTTTTCATCTAGGTTACCTGCAATACTTACAGAACGATCAAACTTGATTGTATTATTTGATTCACATAAATAGTCAAAGATATGAAGATTATGAATCTTTTCTCTTGCAACACCCTGTGATACTAAGTATTCAATCATAGAATCATTATGCGCAATAATATAGTCAGAGATGTCATACATCTTATGATCCATATATTCAAAATCATCCTGAGCATTTAAGAATAGCTTTCTTAATGAATCTAAGTCATGAATAAGGAATGCTAGCTTGATATGCTTTTTCTGTTTTACCTTCTCTAAGATATCAATATATTTCTTATTCACATAAAGAGGATGAGGTACTACAAGTAAAGCACCTTCATCAATCTTATTTAAATGATTGAAGGCTAAGAAGTTATGTACCTTCTTGATATACTTGTTTCCTGATTTATAAAGATTAATTTCAAATGGTTCATAACCATTCTGATGAAGAATCTTATTACAATCCTGAACAGCTTTAGTACTGGCATCAAGATTAGAATCAATTGTGACCTGTAAATAATATTTTTTCATAACTGTTTTCCTTTCTTTAATCATCTAAGTAGGATTTTAATCTCTTAGCTTCTGTATCGATATCAAATCCTTTTTCTTTGATGATATCCGTATATTTATTTCTATCAATGTCTCTTGAAGTAAATTGACTATAAATCATATCTGCCCATTCTACAGGAGATTCATCTAATGAAATATATGTAAGTAAATCTGTAATCCCTACACTTTCTGGGACAACTGTCTTGGAAGTAAAGGATAACAGTCCAGAAGCCTGAGCTTCTAATAATGATATACCAAATCCTTCAAAGCGAGAAGGGAAAAGGAATATATCAGCCGCTGATAGTAATTCTGGGATATCGCTACGTAAACCTAATAGCTGTACACTATCAGTAAGATTTAAGTCAGAAATCTTCTGTTCAAGCTCACCTCTTAATTCACCATCACCTACTAATACGAGTTCAAAACGATCATCCCTGTTCTTTAATTCCTCAAAGATATCAATCAGGAATAACTGGTTCTTTTGATAAGTGAATCTTGCAGTATTCATTACGACAATCTTATCTTCAGCGTGGAGATCTTTACGATAAGCTGCTCTGACCTCTCTATCATATTTAAAACGATCTGTATCTATCGCATTATTAATGACATGATAACGAGAACTTTGTCTTACATCATCTTCAAAGAAAAATTCTCCCGCAAGTTCTGAGCAGGCCCAGTAATCAGTGGCATACTGTTTTACTTTCTTTTTATTCTTATAATGCATGAACTTATAGAAGAGTGCTTTCTTACCTTTCATCATGAAATCATTATTGTGTGCATGTACAATCACTTTTTCAGGAGAACATAACTGTGCATATTTCAATAAACCAAAATTACCTAAATCACAGGCATTAAACCAGATTATATCGTAATGATGATGTTGAAAGAAGTTAGTCAATTCCTGTTTAAATTCTTTAGCTTGTTTAAACTGACTTGATTTAATTGAATAAATTCTAGAATTATTATCTAGAATCTCCTGACTGTAAGCACATGTCTCAAATGTAGTAAGGAAATCTATTTTAAAGGTGTCTTTTAATTTTCTAAAGTATGTCATTAAAAAGCTTTCTACGCCGCCAGGATTAGGTGTCATTCCAATAATCAATACACTCTTCATAATAAGCCTCCATTTGTATTAAGGCAAAGATCTAAAATCTTTGCCTTAATGATTAATTAAATTCCTTTTTAACTCTGTCTAATGCAGCTGCAATAACTGCATCCATATCATAATACTTATATTCTCCTAGTCTTCCACCAAAGATCACTTTAGTTTCTGCTTCTCCTAGCTTCTTATATTCTGCATATAAGGCACCATTCTTTTCATCATTGACTGGATAGTATGGTTCATCTCCTAGCTTCCATTCAGAGCTGTATTCTCTACTGATAACAGTCTTTGGCTGTGTTCCAAATTCAAACCATTTATGTTCAATGATTCTTGTCCAAGGTGTTTCGGCATCTGTATAGTTTACTGCCGCATTTCCCTGGAAATTTGGCTTATCTAATACTTCTGTTTCAAATCTGACTGATCTGTATTCTAGTGTTCCTAGCTTATAGTTGAAATATGCATCAATAGGCCCTGTATAAACAACCTTATCTGCCAAGCTATCTAGTTCTTCCTTGTTTTCTAGATAATCTGTATTCAATCTTACTTCAATACCTTCAAGCATGTTTTCTACCATCTTTGTATATCCACCCATTGGAATACCCTGATATAACGCATTGAAGTAGTTATTATCAAAAGTAAGTCTTACTGGTAATCTCTTGATGATGAATGATGGAAGTTCATTACATGGTCTTCCCCATTGTTTTTCTGTATAGCCTTTAATGAGCTTTTCATAGATATCTCTACCAACTAATGAAATAGCCTGTTCTTCAAGATTCTTTGGTTCTCCCTTGATTTCCTGTCTTTGTTCTTCAATCTTGGCAGCTGCTTCTTCTGGAGTCACTACTCCCCACATCTTATTGAATGTATACATGTTGAATGGAAGAGAATATAGTTCTCCCTTATAGTTCGCAACAGGTGAGTTAGTGAATCTGTTGAATTCTGCAAACTGAGTAATATACTGCCATACTTCCTTATTATTTGTATGGAAGATATGTGCACCATACTTATGTACATTGATGCCTTCTACTTCTTCTGTATAGATGTTTCCGGCAATATTAGGTCTCTTATCAATGACAAGAACCTTCTTTCCTCTCTTATTGGCTTCATGCGCAAAGATTGCGCCATAAAGACCTGATCCTACTACTAGATAATCATATTTACTCATCTAAGTGTCCTCCTTGGTTAAATAGTAAATCATTTAATACTGGTATAATCATAAAACTGATAACTGAAACTGTGATAGTAAATAATCTAGGATTTATTAAACTAGATGTTGTAATCACAAATGAAATAAATAGTAATCCATCTTTCTTGGTTTTATAAAGATGCCAGATCACTATTGAAATAATCGCAAAGAATGCGATAAAGAAGATCCATCCATTTTCAAATAAGATTCTCATATATTCGTTATCAATGAAGTTACTTCTAATAATAGTTCCCTCATTCTCTTTAGTTAGGAAATAACCAACTAAATCAATATTTGAACCAAATAAGCTTAGACCATAACGTTTAAAATCATAGAATGTCTGATAAAGTCTATTAGAGAATACATGATTGAATTTCTGTGCAATCTTAAACACAATACTATTCACATTCATTGTATTGAAGATGAATCCATATAACATCACAAGAATATAGCTTCCAATTGGGAATAATGGAAAGCATGCCGCATAGGCTTTTTTAAAGAATTCTACTACATTCTTGAATTTATCAAGAATACCTACAGAATTCATAAAGATACCGATAAGAATACATTCTGATATCAACATTTCTGTTCTGGAATCAGTTAAGAAATAAGAAAATACAATAAGAAGCTGATATAAGCCTAGCTTTTCAGGACTAATCTTAAAGTTCTTCTTATATGAATAATAGAGAATCATAAATAAGAGAAACTGAGATAAATAAGTAGGATAACCAAATCCTAAAGAATGTCTCATTGTCCCATCAGCTCTCATATTAACATAATCATGCATAAGTCCAAATGAACTTAATGTCGTAATAAGAATTAATGAAATAAACTGTGCAGAGAAGATTGTATTTAATACGTCTTCAAAATCAAAACAGCTTGCATAAATAAGTGTAAATAATAAGAAAACCCAAGCTTTGTTTTTAGTGAGTAATAAATTCATCACAATACTAAATAATGCGAGTAATACAACACCTGCCACAAAGTACTGCTTCTTATCAAAATTCTTAATTTTGTTTATATAACTCTTTAAGTCTAAAGTTCTAAATTTTCTGCATATTACAAACAAGAAATATACATAACAAACATATCTCAAAAGCTTACATAAAGTAGCTGCTTTAGAAAATCTAAAGCTTAAAGTAGTGATATCTAAAAATAATGTAAAATAATAAATAGCTAATACGACTAAACCCATTTGTGTTGTCGTTAACTTCTGTATAAATGTCTTTACTTTATTGATCATTGAATACCCCCTCAATTAATGCATACTCATATATCTAAAGCTATATGGTGCGCCACTAAAGTTACAAATAAGACCAGTGACACTCACATTAATTACGTATCTCTGTCCCTGATGAATCACAGGAATAAGTGCATAGTCACGCATTGCGACTCTTTCTGCATTTAAGAATGCATAATAACGTTCATCCTGACTTTGTGCATTGGCTGCAGTTGTAAAGAAGTTATTAAATTCATTACTAGAATAATGATTAATACCTTGATTATTAACTGCAAGAGGGGCTAAATAATCATAAGCATCATTACATGTACCTTTAATGCGTAATAAAGATAATTCTGCCTGTTCATAATCCACAGTATTCACTTCTTTTAAATACACCTTAAATTGTTTAGTTGATTCAAGGTCTTTTTTAATTTCACTCGCAATAATCTTTGATTGTGGATATTCTTTTGTATAAGTTAAAGTAAAAGTAAAATTCTTTAACTTATATTCTTTAAGAAGCTTAGATAAAGATTTCTTCGCTTCTTTTTTATTGTATTTCAACTTATATTTAGAGGCATCTCTCATAAACTGCTTCTGTGAGTTGAAACAAATACCCATAGGAAGTAAGCCTTCAGCCTTTTCAGTACCATCATTCAATACATTTTTATTATATTTATTTCTTCTTAGTAATGAAGACATCGCTTCACGTACTCTTAAGTCTGATAAATACTGATCTTTGAAATTAGGTACTAAATCCCACATAACACTATCATTATCTGCAGTGCTTGAATCTTTTTCATCATACTTCTTCGCTTTTTCACCAGTTACTGATGCAAAATCAATCTTACCTTCATCAAATAATCTGATTTTCTCATCATTACTGATTCCAAAAAGCATATTCACTTGATCAATATTTGATTTCTTTGCGAAATAACATGTCTTATTCTTCTTTAATACAATCTTGTCTTTAGAAATAGAAGACACCTTATATGTCCCACATGATAATAATGTCTTAGGAGAAGTCGCATACTTATCTCCCTGTGCTTCTACAAACTTCTGATTTAATGGAAAGAAGACTGGCTGAGTCACTAAATCCATAAAACGTGTTGTCTTATATTGAAGATGTACAACCAATTTCTTATTCTTTACATAAACGCCTAAAGTATCTGCAGGTTTTAAACCGTTGTAGATATCATCAGCACCTGCAATCGCAGCACCATAAGAAGTTAATAACTTAGATGCTTCAGAACGCATAGATAAGGCTCTCTTCCATGCATAAACAAAGTCTTCTGCAGTCACTGGATCTCCATTAGACCACTTTACGTTCTTTCTGATTTCAAAAGTATATGTTTTGCCATCCTCACTCACTTTTTTACTCTTCGCAATAGCTGGCTTAAGCTTACTCTTAACATTATAAGCATATAATCCATCACCAAATGCCTGAATCACATTTGTAGATGTTTCATCAATAGCCTTTGATGCATCTAAAGATGTTACATAACCAGAATCCGCAAAATTAAACACCTTCTGTGAATCCGCATTATTAGTCAAAGAACATCCAGTCATCAAACTCATTGCGAGTACAAGTGTTACTATTTTCTTAAATAAACTCATTAAAAACTCTCCCCATACTTCTTATGTAAGAACTTAGCCTTTAAGAATCCCATTCCCTTTTTAAACATATTGATCTTTTCCATATATACAAATGGAACTTCTTTGTAGGTATAACCGTTCTCATTCATCCAGACATCTAATAGTACTTCACTAATTCTACCTGGATAACGTGCATGGAAGCTATTATATTCAGTACCTTCAAATCTTTTAGTAAGTTCAAATAGAATATCAAATAACCATTCACAATAAGCATCAAAATATTCTTTCTTCATCACAAACATATTAAAAGCATGCATTGTTTTACCTTTCATATGCTTATCAAAAGCAGGTAAATATTCTGGACACTTCTCTTCAATAATCTTTCTTGTTTCATCTAATGGTTCAGGATAAAGTGTATGAACATAATGATCATAAATTGTTTCAATATAATAATTACGTCTCTTAGTCACTAAGATATCATTATCCTTCAATAGTTCTTCTGCTTCTTTAGAAGTAAGTACACAATCAAAAGGATCCTTTGTTTTGTTCTTTACTCTAAAATGTCTACGATAATGGGCTAAACCTACATAATCTGCATCTAGGTTCTTCCAAGCCCAATATAATCCTGTTAATTCACAATACTGTGAATTTAAATTAGAAATATTATCACCTGTATTATCACGTGTATATCCAAGATCATCCTTACCTTCTGCACCAACCTGTACAGGAATATACATCTCATCATCAGGCATACGATACTTCTTATGTGTCGCAATAATAATCTTTACTGATGGCATATTCATAACTCCTTTACATTGATCCTTCTTTTTTGAAAACAACCTGTACTGTTTTCAATAAGATCTGAATATCATGACTGAATCTCCAGTTCTTGATATATTCTTTATCTAATCTTGCGATTTCTTCAAAGTCAGTGATATTACTTCTACCACTTACCTGCCATAAACCTGTAATACCTGGCTTAAATGCAAGACGTGCTCTATGACGTAATTCATACTTATTCCATTCATCAAGAGTAGGGGGTCTAGTACCTACTAAACTCATATCACCCTTTAATACATTGAAGAACTGTGGGAATTCATCTAAAGACCAGTCTCTAATGAAATTACCAACACCCTTCTTAATAGTACCATCTGCTTTCTTCTTACAACCAATAATACGAGGATCATATTCAAGTTTGAACATCATACCATCTTTAACTCTATTTTGAGCCATAAGCTCTTTCTTACGCTCTTCAGCATCCATATACATACTTCTAAACTTATACATATTGAACACTTTACCATTTCTACCAACTCTCTTCTGTTTAAAGAAGATTGGCCCTGGAGAAGCAATAAAGATAGCTGGGCCTAAGAAGATAGTCAAAATAAGAGTAATCAAACAGCCTACTAAACCACCAATAATATCTAGTATTCTCTTGGCAATCCAGTCATATTCATTAATAGAGTTCATGCTGACAGTTAATACCTGGTTTTCACCCATTCTTTCAAACTGTTTACGATATCCCTTTAATGAGTTATATTCACTGATTTCCACATGAACCGCAAGCCCCATTTCAGCTAAATCTTTAACTAAAGAAGTAGAGAAAACATCTTCCCTAGGAAGAATCACTAAAGCTTCATCCATCCATTGTCTTAATACATAATCTATAACAGTATTCTGAGACGCCACAATAGACCAGCCATTTGATTTCTGACCTTCCATATTCTTATCTAGAACCGCAAAACCAACACTCTGGTATTCATCCAAACCAAATATTTTCTTATTCTCTGTAATAGAATCAATAAATTCAGACTCTGTAATCACGATAAGAGACTTTTTATTATTCTTTCTTCTACGTCTTACAATTGGTTTCATAACACAATGTACAATATAAGTAAACATTGCATCAAATACACATGTAAAACCTAAAGTTAAACGTGATACATCATCTTTTTGCGCATAGAAAATATAAGCAGTAGAAACAACCATTAATAATAATGATTTCTCTATTACTTTAATCATTTCTGTAATATTATTACGCTTCAAAATATTCTTTAAAATATTAAAGAATATAATAATTAACATATCTAATAGTGTCATGACTATCGCAATATTGACATATAATGATCTTGTATATATATCAAGTATTCCATGACGCATGTAGTAAGCTAGAAATAGAGCTAACTGTAGACAGATAAGGTCCACAATTAAGAAATCTAAATGTTTCGCCCATCCCCTTAATTTCCTTTTATACATCTTTTTTTCACATCCTTATTTTTAAGTTCATACATAAATTACTATACCACAAAATAGTCTATAATTCACTTCATTGCCGTTATTATACCTTATTACAAGCGCTATCTATGTGTAATTTCTGTGAAATTATGTATTATTAACTCTTAAATACAAACAATTTACTAATTAAATAGTTCCCAACAAGTACAAGAATCTGTGCTGCAACCTTCACACCAATACTATTCATACTTAACAAATTAATACCCACATATAAAATAACTTCTTCCATTAATAGAGTAGCAACACGTCCTCCAAAAAAAGAAACCATTTCCTGGATAATACCCTTCATACCTTCCGCATTGCTATCAAATACCCAAATACGATTTGTCACATACGCAAATAATACTGCAAGTATCCAAGAAAAGATATTCGCAATCATTGGATCCATATGCATACTGATATCAAAGAATGCATAAGAACCAATACTAATAAATGTAGTTAAACCACCAAAGAATAAATATAATAATACTTCTTTATATTTCTTATAAAACGGATTAAAGATACTAAGGATCTTCCACTCCATGATTCTATCAAATATATCTTTATCTTTTTTCATAAAACTCTCCTTATTTATTTTTTGTCACATACGTAATCATTATATTCTATTTGATTGTATACATCAAAAAAAACAGAGAATTTCAGAAAATAATTTGATACAAGTACCTTTCCTGTAATATCATAACTATCACATCGAATTATATAGTAGGATATGTTATAATTATTGTGTTTGAATTCAAGGGGGTTCTTATGAATAAAAAAGAAAAAAGTAAGATTATATTCCTATCCGGAATTATCACTTTACTTATTATTTTATGTATTTATGCATTAAATGGATTTGCACCATTTGGCACTAAAACATTAGCTGTAATGGATGCAAATATCCAGTATATTGATTTCTTCTCTTATTTAAAGGATGTTATTGCAGGAAAGAACTCAATTACTTATAGCTTTGGGAAAACTCTGGGTGGATCAAATGTAGCTGTATTTAGCTATTATTTATCTTCACCATTTAATCTATTATTATTGTTTTTCTCTAATGCGAATCTCTATACATTCTTTAATATCGTAGTCGCATTAAAGCTTACATTGGCATCTATCGCCTTTGCATACTTTATCACAAATAGATTTGAAACATCTTATAAAGACAATAGTATTCTCTTTATTCTGCTTTCCTGCGGTTATGGCTTATGTCAATATAGCTTCTTCCAGGCAAGTAATATCATGTGGTTGGATGGCATGTATATGTTACCTTTCATGTTATTACAGGTTTATTATATTGTGCGGGGAAAGAAGAACTGGAATCTATCTATTGCGGTAGGTTTAGCTATTATCTTTAACTGGTATATGGCTGGAATCAGCTGTGTCTTTACTGGTATCTGGTTCTTATTAGAATGTTGTTTATATGCAGTAGAAAATAAGATGACATTTATACAGTTTATTAAGAGTGGTATTAGATATGTGTTTGCGATGATTCTAGGGGTTATGGTAAGTGCAGTCTTATTCTTACCAACTATTGGTGCTTTAACGAATGGTCCTAGAGGAAGTCTTTCATTTAAAGATTTATTAGACTTCTCTTTTGTTGGTAATATGTTGAGTGTTATTCCTAAGTATAGCTATGGTGCACATAGTAGTTTGGGTTTTGCGGCATTATTTTGTGGAGGACTTGCGATAGTACTTGCTTTATCAGTATTCTTCAATAAAGAAATTAAAATAAAAATCAAGATTGTACTGGGTGTATTCTTATTTGGAATACTTCTATGTCTTTATTGGCATCCTCTTTATTTAGTATTCTCACTCTTTAAGTTTGTAGGAAGCTATAACTATAGATATTCATTCCTAGTTGAATTCTTTATTCTATTCTTAGCTGCATACAATTGTGTATATGCGAAAGAAAAGAATAATATTGTGAAGACTGGTGTAGTCGCAATTGTATTCTCAATATTAAATATTGTATTAACACGTCATTATACACATCAGGAAAAGATTTATGCTTGTTTAACTGTAGCTATGATTATTGTCTTAACTGCTTTATATATCTCTAGTCAGCTAATGACTAAGCAGAAAACAAAACAGTTACTTCTTGTAGGATTACTTATTGTGGGTTCCATTGATTTAGGTATCAACTCTGGTCTTCTTGCGAATTCTTTATGTATGAATGACTTGGAATATACATCATATAGAAAGAATCAGGAAAAGATCATCCGTAATATACAGAATGATGATCAATCAAACTATAGAATCACACAGACATCTACCAGAGTTATGTATGAAGGTAATCTAACTGCCAACTATGATGAACCATTATCATATAGATATATGTCTACTAGTGGATATACTTCTTCACCAGATGGTACACAGTTAGAGTTCTTAAATAAGTGTGGTTATCCTACTTATGCAGATTGTTTAACTGTCACAAATACATCTATGTTAGGTATTGATTCATTACTTGGTGTGAAATATGTATTAACTTCAGAAAACTACACTGGTCTAGTAAAGAAAAACAATACTAAGTTAAATGGTAAGTATACATATATTAATCCATACTATATGCCTCTCGCATTTACATGTAATAACTTTGATGCAATTAAGAATGAAGAAGGCTATTTGAACCCATTTGATTATCAGAACTTATTATTTAAACAGTTATTCAATACTTCAAAGGATATTTATAAACCTGTTAAGTATTCAGTCACAAAGAAGGATGATTCAAATACAGAAATCAACTTAAACACTTCTAACTATAAGAATATGGTTTATTATGGTTTTGTCCCTTGGAATTCAGAATCAGAATCATATGTCTATAATAGTAAAGATGTGATTACTAAGTATGCATGCTGGTTATCACCTACTGTATTCCATATTGAAACAAATCAATCAAATACAAAGCTAAGAGTTGAGTCTGCAGATTCTAATTTCAATTATGATAATGCCTATTTCTATGCATTAGATTTAAGTGTATTAGATCAGTGTGCTCAAACAGCACGTAAGAATGAAGTAAACATCTCAATGAAGAATGGTTCTATTGATACAACAGTCAAAGCAAAAGATGAAGATAGTTATTTATATTTATCTGTTCCTGTAGATGATTGCTGGGATGTATTAGTCAATAATAAAAAAGCAGAAGTGAAGTCATTTGGAAACTGCTTATATGCCATCAAGCTTCATTCTGGCACAAATAAGATTACCATGAGATATCATACAAAATACAAAACATTAGGTATTGGCTTAACAGCAGGGGCAATATTGTTTATAATCGTAAGTGCAATCTATAGAAAAAAACATAGTAAGGAGAACTAAAATGGAAGGTTTATTAAGTATTATAATACCATCTTATAATGAAGGACTATTAATTGATAATACCGCAAATGTAGTAGTAGATATCATGACAGAACATAAGATTCCTTATGAAATCTTATTTGTGGATGATGGTTCTAAAGATGATACTTGGAATAGAATTCAGGAAGCATCAAAGAAACATGAACATGTACGAGGTGTTCATTTCTCTAGAAACTTTGGGAAAGAATCTGCAATAACTGCAGGATTAACATATGCAAAGGGTGATTGTTGTGTTGTCATGGACTGTGATTTACAACATCCACCAATCAAGATTGTAGAAATGTATAAATTATGGCAGGAAGGATATGAAGTTGTAGAAGCTGTCAAAGAGGATAGAGGAGAAGAATCAGGTATCCATAGATTTATGGCTAATACTTTCTATAAGATCATCTCTAAACTTACTAATATCGATATGATGAATGCATCAGACTTCAAGCTTCTTGATAGAAAAGTCATGTTGGTACTACTTAACATGAAAGAAAAGAATTCTTTCTTTAGAGCTTTGTCTTCATGGGTAGGATTTAAGACAACACAGATTCCATTTAGAGTAGCTGAAAGAGAAGCCGGGGAATCAAAGTGGTCTACTAAATCACTCATTAAGTATGCAATACTTAATATTACTTCTTTCTCTTCTGCACCTATGCAGATTGTCACTATTTGTGGTTTCATCATGTTACTTATCTCTGTAGTATTTGGTATTAACTCAATTGTACAGTATGTGAATGGTACAGCTTTAGGAGGTTTTACTACAGTTATTCTACTTCAGTTAATCTCTAGTAGTATTATCATGATCTGTCTTGGTATTATTGGTTACTATATTGCACAGATTTATGATGAAATCAAAGGAAGACCTAAGTTCATCGTTTCAGAAGAATGTTAGAATGGATGTGATTAATCACATCCTTTTTTTAATGCATAAAAAAAGGTCCTCCCAAATAGGAGGAACCTAAGCGTTAATAAATAATAACTTTAGTATTCTTTGGAATGTTATCATAGATCCATTTTGCGTTTTCTAGATCTAATCTTACACAGCCATGAGATACAGCTGCATCCATTGAGTTATCAATAATTCTCTTTGGAGAATTCTGTCTATCATAAATCACTGAATGGAATAAATAGTTACCATTAATCTGAGTAAAATACCAGCATCTACCTTTAGTACCTGTATCAAAGTATTTACCTCTAGATTTGATATAGTAAGTCCCGCTTATAGTAGGAGTAGAAGGTTTACCAACACAACATTTATAATACTTTGCATCTGCCCAATTATACTTACTTCCTTTAAATACACCTACACGATGTGCTGCTCTATCTACAATCACAATATAGTTTGTAGGGCTATCTTGGTTATTCGCAACACCATGCATCTTAGCTAAAGTTAAAGTACCACCAACGAGTCTACCATTTCTTACTTCATAATATTCGCCCTGCCCATCAATCTGTGCATAACCAGAATAGCTCCAGTCTAAACGTCCATTCTTAACATAGAAATAATATTCACCATTGCAAGCAAGACCTGTATAACCCCAGTCTAAACGACCATTACGAACAAAGAACCATTCATTACCTTTCTGGACAAGTCCTGTATAGCTCCAATCTAACTTACCACCTTTAACATAGAACCATTCATTGCCTTTCTGAACAAGACCTGTATAGCCCCAATTGACACGTCCACCTACAATATAGTACCAGTCATTACCTGACTGACCTAAACCTGTATAATTCCAGTTTAAGCGTCCTCTTTCAACATAGAACCACTGATTATTGTATTCCACAATTCCTGAATGATCCCAGTTCAACTTACCTTTTTCAATATAGAACCATTCAATACCATGCTGAGCAAGACCAGTATAGTTCCAGTTTACTTTACCATTCTCAATATAATACCATTCGTTACCATACTGAGCGAGTCCAGTATAAGATGTATCAATACGATTATTCCTGAAGTAGTATAATTCTCCTTCAATTTCATTTAATCCATCAGAGTACTTAGTAGTAGTTCCACCATTATTTGTATTACCACCACCATTTGAATTTTCAAATGGACTATAAGAATAGTTTAAATCTACTTTACCTGAAATACCTGGCACACTTCCTGTAGATGAGCACTGCCACATATCATACTTACCCTGATAATTACAAACTGTATTATATTGTGCAACCCACTTAGTCCAGTTATTAAAACAACTATCAGTTAAATAATTAGTAAACCAATCTTTGTTCGCATAAATACCAACAGTATATCCTTTTGCAGATAACTTATTACAGAATGTCTTCGCAATATTCGCAATTTCAGTTTTACTTAATTTCTTACGTATTGCATCTTCTTCTAAATCATAATAAACAGGATACTTAAACTTCTTACCCTGTAATAAACGAATTGCATGATCTGCTTCACTAGATGCTTTTTCTACAGTATCAGCATAAGAATATAGGTAAACACCATAAGGAATATTGTTGTCTGTACATCCCTTTACATTTTCTTCCCATTTCTTATCATCCTGACTCTTATCATTTGTACCATAACCACATCTGATAATCGCATATTCTACTTCTGACTGTTTGACTCTCTTCCAGTCAATAGTGCCATTATGATAGCTTACATCAATTACCTTACAAATAGCCTTTGGATCATTAGGCCACCCAGAATTAGTAGTAGCACGTGCAGCATAATTTGCATCACCTACATCCTTAGCTTCACCATTACTATACCTAAAGCTGTTTGCTAGGTCGTTTTGTTCATAATAGCTCATTTCATCCTCTGCATAAGATGGTAAATAAGCTGTATTGAACACCATAAAACAAGATAAAACTACAACACAAAACTTCATAAATAATTTTTTCATAAGCGTGTTCTCCTTCATGTATATAAAACTCTAACACATTCTAATCAATGCGAAATGTTTCACAAAAACAATATTTATTAGAAATCTATAACACATGTTCCCATTATAACATCAACCTTTATAATCAGTAACCCCTTGCGATAACATTTTTACGTTTATTTCACATATTTACTTATATTTAAGTGACATCTTATTTTGTATTTTGACTATATTTAATATTTGTATATTCTTCTAAGCATAATTTTTTATTCATGATTTCTATTGCATGTTCTTTACATGCTTCTTTCAAGCTTATTCCTACTAGATTTAATATTAGTTCATCGTCTACTACTAATATCTTATTCATATATATCACCCGGTTTCATCATAGAAAAAAGAAGAGTGATAAGCACTCCTCTTAACTATTTATAATTTTTTTGTTTATGAATGTGAATATCTTATGAAGCACATAAGAAGATATGAATGTAAGTATGAGTAGAGTAACCATGAATTCAAAGTTATCTACTATATTAATATGGTTATTTCTTAATATTTCAAAAAATAGTCCATGTACTAAATAGATTTCTAAAGAATGATCTCCTACCCATTCCATAAGGGGACTTTGAAGTTTGATTCTCATTCCTAATATCACGATAATTGCAAGATACATTAAACATTTGAATTCCATCCAGCCATACTTAAATGGAGTGAATACATTCAATACATAATAGAATACAAAAAGACAACCAATAATAATGGGAATTGATTTCTTGAGATTAGAATCAATTTGAGATTTAAACATAGCCCATAATATACCAAAATAGAAAGCAAAGGCTGCACTAAACCAATGATCTTCAAACTTAAACTTCATACATAAGAAGATATAGAGATATGTAAAGATAAAAGTAAAGATGATCATAATTCTACGTTTCTTAATGAGTTCACAAAGAAGCATAGAAATAAAGAAAGCAATATAGAAATAAATAATCGCATTGATATACCATCCATTACTAATAACAGAAGCACCTCTTTTAAAATCATAGATAAGAGCACCTAAAGTATAACCATATCTGTATTGTTTCAATACAAAATAGGCAATAGCCATTACAACAGATGGAATAAGTATTGTGAGTATTCTTCTTTTAGGAAATGACTTTACATAACTTCTTCCTTTATGCATATATTGGTACATTAAGCCATATCCAGAAATGAATAAGAATCCACCTACCGCAATGTATCCAGAATTAATAAAAATATTATAGACATCACCTACAGATGCAAATATTGCAAGGTGATGGAATAATACTATGAGTGTAAATATCCCTTTTAAATTTTTTGTCTGCTGTACTGAGAGATACTCTGAATTATAGCCGAGTAAATCAATATTATAGAATACAGCCATACAAGCAAGTATTAAAACAATGTTCATAAAAAAACCTCCATACTAACCATTCTAACATTTGTATTATGATTCATCAAATTTTACTCAACTTCTCCATTAAAATCAGCATCTGTTTTATCTAAAAAGCAGGAACTCATCCTGCTCATAGTAAAAGAATTACAGGTTTTATCCTGGCCGTCAGGATCATATATCTTGTCGATATATACTCGGACGAGGTTATTTTGAATTCTACCTCTTGAATTCGACTTTTTACGGTGCCTGTTCACCGAGAGCATTACTGTTCCTTTAGTTTCATATATAAGATATCACAGATTGGTGAGTTATCAATGTAACTAATCAAAATTCAATAGCTGATTTATTTGTGAATCAGCCAGAATAGAGTTTAATACTATTTCTTTTTTCTCTTTTAGATAGTTGTTTGCTAGAGTTTCATAGAATGTATTAAGCGAAACATACTTATAACTATTTAAGTCTATTTTTCCTGATTCATTAATATCAAATTCAACAAATCTATATTTATCTATTCCAGCTTTCAAAGCTAGATCAACAAGTACATGTTCAGGTTTATTAGGAGAAGCTTCAAATGATAACTGTTTTAGATATTTGCTTACTAATATTTCATAATCAAGAACTGTGATTAATGCAATATATCTTGAATCGTTAAGTGTATTTACATATAGTTTTTCCATTTATAATCCCTCCATTCCAAAATGGAATAGAACAATATATAATATCCATTAATTAAGTTCAAGCCATTTCTAAAAATACTCTTAGCAATTTATTGCTTCCAATGTTTTCTTGAATTGTATACGTTATTTACCGCTTCAATGTAACAAATAAATGAAGGATGATTATGATCGTTTTGTGTTAGGTATCTATTCTTGATACTCTTATATTGTTCTCTGACTAATTCCCACTTTCCATTACTTTTAATATAATCGACTTTAAATTTAATATCTCTAGAATTTGGAGCAATATTCCAACAATATCTATCTGCCCAAATACAGCCAGTCTTTTCATGAATCAAACGATTAAGATTTCCATCTTCATCTTCACAAACGATGCAAACATCCATCGAAAATTCTGTGTCACTAATTCTTGGAAAATAACGTTTTTCAGTGGTTAATGATGATTTGGAATCTTCACAATCTCTCCATCCATGCTTTCTAAGAACAATATTAAAAGCTTTTCTAACGCATTCCTTGATATAAGGACAGTCTTCATAATCATCAATTCTTATAATTTTAAGATTATAATCTAAGTCAATGGGTTCATTTGCATTTTGAAGTATTAAATTTCTTGCCCCACTACCAACAAGAGTAAATGTTGCACCTATATCATATTTTTCCTTTAGGGTATGACATAGATCTTGCATAATGTCTCCACAACAGGAACGCATTCTGCTTATTAATTGTTTGTTTGTTAAATAATTATACATAATAGTCTCCTTTTCATCCCATGCCACCCATTTAGCTTTTGCCAAATCGTTACATTATAGCGTGATATCGGTTCGATATCAATATACTATATAAAATCAGCAAAAAATCTGCTCTTTATTAAGCATTTGTTTTTTCTTTACAGATGTTGTATATTATAAACTCAAGAAAGAGGAGAGAAACATTATGACTAAAAAGAAGAAATTACGTATACTACTTACTCTATTAATCATAATCTGGATGGGGGTTATATTCTGTTTTTCTAATCAAACAGGTCCTAAGAGTTCCTCTTCTTCCCAATCAGTCATCTATCTCATAGGACATATATCTAAAACATTGACTGGACACAATATAGTGAATACATTATCTACAGAAGCTTTTAGCTTTATAGAATTCATTATTCGTAAATGTGCACATATGTTTGTATATTTCGTTTTAAGTATTCTTACAATGTTGCTGATGTTTACTTATGAAACTTATCCATTACGCTTTAAATGCTTTATATCTCTACTAGTGAGTTTCCTCTATGCCTGTTCAGATGAACTTCATCAGTTCTTTGTAGGAGGACGTAGTGCAAGCTTTAGAGATGTACTGATAGACTCTACAGGAGCCTGTATTGGGATATTACTTACACTTATTATTTATACTCTAATTAAAAAGGCACAGCATCATTATTAGCTGTGTCTTTCATTTGGCTTAAATTCTACATAGTCATAAGAATCTTCATCTGTATAATGCCACCATTCACCCTCGTATCCTATAAATCCGTACTTCTCCATTGTTTCTTCTAGTAATAGAACATGTTTAAGAGGATTACCTGATAACCATGAATAATCTCTACTTGCTTGACTCGTAAAATCATCAAACTCTGTAGGCATCTCAATTTCACTTCCATCACTCTTTACAAGAGTCACATCTACAACATTTCCAAAATTATGAGTCTTAGGACCATTTGTCGGATCAGCAACAAATTCATCATCATGAATCAGTTCCCAGAAGTATTGTTGTGCAGTGAATGGTCTATAGGCATCCCAGATTTTTAGACTATAACCTAGTTCTTTTAACTCTTCCTGAACCTTCTTGAGTTTAAGTGTGGTTCCTAACCTTAAATACGCTTCATCAAAATCATATACTTTAGTATGTGTAAAATTACGTTCTGTTGAATAACGTAGTTCCACATATATATCAGGTATATAATCTTTCACTCTCACATAATCACTTTTCATAACTTCTCCAAAAGAAAATCCAGGGAATAACCCTGGATCCTAGTAATTGTTTTTGACTTGAATACGTGTAATAGCCTTCTTTAATGCAATTTCAGCACGCTGTAAATCGACTTCTGGATTCTTTGATCTTAATCTCTCTTCAGCTCTTGCCTTTGCTTCTTCAGCTCTACGTAGGTCGATTTCTTCTGGTGATTCAATATCATTCACAATAAGTGTAACAGTATTATCACCATCTACATAAACAAATCCACCACCAACAGCGAACTCATATCTGTCTTTATCAATCCTATAATTCATTTCGGCGATTTCCACACCACTCGCCAATGGCATATGGTGAGCAAGTATACCCATCTGACCATCAGTTGTTCTAATGTTCAGAATATCTACGTCTATATCCCTGTAGGTACCTTTAGGAGTGACGATATGTAAATGAAATTTACTCACTTAAAGATTCAGCTTTCTTTACTGCTTCTTCAATAGTACCTACATTATGGAAAGCCTGCTCTGGTAAATCGTCATATTTGCCTTCTAGAATTTCTTTAAATCCTTTTACTGTATCTTCTACATGTACATACTTACCATCTAAACCAGTGAACTGTTCTGCAACAGTAAATGGCTGTGATAAGAAGTTTCTAATTCTTCTTGCACGTGCAACGATTAGTTTATCTTCTTCACTCAATTCATCCATACCAAGAATTGCGATAATATCTTGTAATTCCTGATATTTCTGTAACATCTGAGTTACTCCATGAGCCACTTCATAATGTTCTTTACCAACAACGTTTGGATCAAGACCTCTAGAAGAAGAGTTTAGTGGATCTACTGCAGGGTAAATACCTAATGCTGCAATACTACGATCAAGTACAACTCTTGCGTCAAGATGTGTGAATGTAGTTGCTGGAGCAGGGTCAGTCATATCATCGGCAGGTACATATACAGCCTGTACAGATGTAATAGAACCCTGTTTAGTTGAAGTAATACGTTCCTGTAACTGACCCATTTCAGTTGCAAGAGTTGGCTGATAACCTGCCTGAGATGGAACACGTCCAAGTAGGGCAGATACTTCTGAACCAGCCTGAGTGAAACGGAAGATATTATCGATGAATAGTAAGACATCCTGTCCCTGTTCATCACGGAAATATTCCGCCATAGTAAGTGCTGATAATGCAACTCTAAGTCTTGATCCAGGTGGTTCATTCATCTGACCAAACACTAGTGTTGTCTTATCTAATACACCACTTTCTTTCATTTCATAGTACAAATCATTACCTTCACGAGAACGTTCACCAACACCGGCGAATACTGATAAACCGTTATGTTCAGTTGCGATGTTGTTGATGAATTCCTGGATAAGAACTGTCTTACCTACACCGGCACCACCGAATAGCCCGATCTTACCACCCTTGATGAATGGACAGATCAAGTCTACGACTTTAATACCTGTTTCAAGAATTTCAGTTTCTGTTCTCTGATCAGCAAATGTAGGTGCTGATCTATGAATTGGCATATGTTTTTCTTCAGTCAATTCATCTTTACCATCGATAGAATGTCCTAATACGTTGAACATTCTACCAAGTGTTTTATTACCTACTGGAACACTAATAGGTGCATTAGTATCCACAGCATCCATACCTCTTGTTAAACCATCAGTAGGACCCATTGCGATACATCTTACAATATCATCACCAATATGCTGAGCAACTTCTACAGTTAACTCTTCACCATGGTTATCAATTGTGATGGCTGTATTTAGATCTGGAAGATCTTTATCAGCAGCAAACTGTACATCGACAACTGGACCCTGAGCCTTGATAATCTTACCAACATTCAAAGACATATGGCACCTCCTTCTTATTGTGCATTGGCACCAGCAACGATTTCACTTACTTCACTTGTAATCGCGCTCTGACGTGCCTGGTTGTATTTTAATAACAACTCATCTGTTAATTCATTAGCATTGTCTGTTGCGTTCTTCATAGATGTTCTTCTAGACGCATTTTCTGCAGTCACTGATTCAATCAAGTAACCATAGATAACAGCCTGTAAATACATCGGAATTAAGCTTCCAAGTACTGATTCAGGACTTGGTTCAAACAATGTATCTTTATGGAATTTCTTATCAGAGACAAGATCTTCAGCCTTAAGTGGAAGAAGAGTCACATCTCTAGGTACGAAAGTTAAGTCATTCACATATTCTGTATATACAATATGAATAGACTTAATTTCTTTTTTCTTATAGCCTTCTAGAAGTGAAGCAACTAATCTTACTACGCTTCTAAAATCAAGGGTCGTATTAAGGTCTACATAAGTACCATCTACTTCACCTTTAAAATGTTTCTTAAACTGATTTAAGCCTTTATTACCAATCGCAATAATCTTCTTGGCATCATTGACTGATGCTTCAACCTGCTTAAAGATATTAGAGTTATATCCACCACATAATCCTAAAGTAGAAGTGATAACGATATAAACATCTTCACCCTTATCATTTAATACTAAATAAGGAGAATCAATATCATTTCCTGCAGAAGATAAGATCTGTGCACAAGTATCTTTTACCTGTGTATAATAAGGCTTCATGTCATTCAACTGATTTCTAGTCTTAGAAAGCTTAGAGCTAGCAACAAGTTCCATAGCTCTTGTGATTTTCTTAGTAGATTCAATTGATTTGATACGACGCTTGATGGCTTGCATCTGCCCAGCCATAATTAAGCCTCAGCTTTCTGTAAGTTTTCGAACTGAGTTGTATAAGCCTTAACAGCTTCCTTCAACTTAGCAGTTAATTCATCAGATAATACTTTCTTTTCTCTGATTTCATCAAGAAGATCACTATGTGCAACAGCAAACTTCTCTACTAAACCATCCATGTATTCCTGTACCTTTTCCACTTTAACATTCTTAACGAATCCATTTTCAAGTGCAAATAAAGTAATAATCTGATCAATAACATCTCTTGGTGCATACTGTGCCTGTTTTAATACTTCACGTACACGTTCACCATGTTCAATCGCATTCTTAGTTGCTGCATCTAAGTCAGAACCAAACTGTGCGAATGACTGCATTTCTTCATACTGTGCTAATTCATACTTTAAGTTTCTAGAAACCTGCTTCATAGCTTTGATCTGTGCTGTAGAACCTACACGTGATACAGATAAACCTGTATCAATGGCAGGTCTGAAACCAGCATTGAATAATTCCTGCTGTAAGAAGATCTGACCATCAGTAATAGAAATAACGTTAGTAGGGATATATGCTGAGATATCCCCTGCCTGTGTTTCAATGATTGGAAGGGCAGTGATAGAACCTCCGCCATTTTCTTCATTTAAACGGCAAGATCTTTCTAATAGTCTTGAATGTAAGTAGAATACATCACCTGGATAAGCTTCACGTCCTGGTGGTCTCTTTAATAATAGAGACACTGTACGATAAGCTACGGCATGCTTACTTAAATCATCATAAACGATTAATACATCCTTACCCTGGTCAAGCCATTCTTCAGCAATAGCACAACCTGCATAAGGAGCAATATACTGAACTGGAGCAAGTTCAGAAGCTGATGCAGAAACAACAACAGTATAATCCATTGCGCCTGCCTTCTTTAATTTTTCAACAACCTGTGCAACTGTAGAGTTCTTCTGACCAATTGCAACATAGATACAGTACATATCCTGACCTTTCTGGTTGATGATTGTATCAACAGCGATAGCTGTTTTACCAGTCTGTCTGTCACCGATAATTAACTCACGCTGACCTCTACCAACTGGAATAATTGCATCAATAGTAGTGATACCAGTCTGTACTGGCTGATCTACTGATTTTCTTGTCATAACACCAGGAGCCACTCTTTCGATTGGTCTAGTCTTTGTAGTGATAATTTCACCCTGACCATCAATAGGCTGTCCTAAAGGGTTAACGACACGACCAAGCATTGCATCACCTACAGGTACTTCAATGATCTTACCTGTACGTCTTACTTCGTCGCCTTCTTTAATTTCGTCCGCATTACCTAATAAAGTAACACCAACACTATCTTCATCTAGGTTCATGACCATACCATAAACATCACCTGGGAAAAGGATCAATTCACCTAGCATTGCATTGTCTAAACCATGAACAACACTGACACCGTCACCAACAGTCATAACTGTTCCGACGTCTTTCTGTTCCATGACATCATCATAATGCTTAATCTGCTCTTTGATTAAAGCACTGATTTCATCGGGTCTTAATGCCACTTGCGTCACCTACTTTCTCAACAGCTCAGTCTTGAGCTTGCTGACTTTGTTCTTTAATGAGCCATCATAGACACGGTTCTCAATCTGAACCTTAACACCACCAATAAGTGTCTTATCTTCAACAGTTCTTAAAGTAATTGTTTTGTTTTCTTTCTGAGAAATCGCTTCTTCAATTGTCTTAACCTGTTCATCGCTTAATGCGAAAGGTGTGAAGATAACGCCTTCCTCGATACCAAGATGCTTATTACTCATCTTAATAAAGCTTTTTGTAATAGGCGCAATGTATCTTGTTCTTCTTTTCTTTACAAGCAGTTTAAGAAAATTCAATACATAATGATTTACTGAAGTGCCAAAACCTTTATCAAGTAATGCACACTTTGCTTCATCATCTACAAGCACATGAGAGAAGAATTTTTCAAATTCTGGATTACTTTCTAAAACTGTATCAACTAGTTTCATGTCTGCTAGATAACCTTCTAGCGCATGATCTTCTAACGCTAACTGATATAAGCTTTCAGCATAACGTTCTGCAACATTTGCATCCATTAGTTAACAACCTGTTTTACGAAATCATCTACTAAAGCTTTATTGGCTTCAGTATTCATATTCTGATCCATGACTTTAGTAGCCACTTCAACAGCAACATCCACAATTTCTTTCTTCATTTCATCCTGTGCTGCAAGCTTTTCAGATTCAATTTCATGGCGAGCCTGTTCAATCTTTTCTTGAGCCTGCTTGTTAGCTTCATCCATGATTTTACTCTTAGCCTTTACGGCATCTTCCTTAGCCTGATCTATGATTTCTTTATACTGTTTTGCAGCTTCTTTAGCCTGCTTTTCACTTTCTAGAAGATATTCAGATGCTTTTTCATTCTTAGCCTTCGCATCATTGATATTACCTTCTATAAAATCAGCTCTCTTCTGGAAGAATTCTAATACATAATTCCATAAATATTTCTTGAACAGAAGAAGCATGATTGCAGTGGAACATAACTGAACAATCATAGTGGTAGGGTTTGGAAATAACTTTGCGGCTATATCTGGCATAGTTTTTTCCTCCTTAAACTATTTTTTATTTGAATACGAATAATAAGATGAAAGAAATAAGTAAACCATAGAGGGCTACTGTTTCTGTTAAGGCGATACCTAAGATCATAGTAGTACGGATCTTGCTTTCAGCCTCAGGATTTCTTCCAATTGCAGATACTGCATGAGCGGCAACTAAACCTTCACCAATACCTGTACCTAAACCTGCAAGTACTGCAATACCAGCAGCGATTGCAATTAAACCTCTTGTCATAATCAATTTCCTCCTATTGACATTTTTTTCATTTATTCTTCATCTGGATTTTCATTAGAAATCAGAATTGAAGATAGTGTAACGAATACCAGTGCTTGTACACATCCAGAGAATACATCGAAATAACAATGTAATAGTGGTGCTACCACTGGTCCTAAAAAGTTGAATGGAATCAACTTGTAACTTAAGAATGATGTTGCCTGATATACTAAGGCCATAATAAATGTACCACTCAATAAGTTACAGAAAATACGCATTGATATAGAAATCAATGGTGAAATCAAACCAAATAGGTTTGTTGGGGGAATCAAAGTTCCCTTAATATAACTGCCAACACCCTGATACTTAATCGCATTAATCTGAATTAATACCCATGTAATTAATGTTAAGGATAACGTGATTGAGTAGTTAGTAGTTGGCGCATCAAAACCTGTTAATCCAAATAAGTTAGAAACCAACAGCCATGCAAATAACATAGAGAAATAAGGATAGTAGTTCTTCGCATATTTCTTAGGCATGATTGTGCCCATATAATCGTAAACCATCTTAATGGCGGTTTCAACAAGAAGAACCACACCTTTTGGTCTCTTAGTTGGATCTGCTTCTCTTATTTTTTTACCTGCATAAACAAAGAAAATAGAAAGTATCACAGTCACAATCAATGATGATATCAGTTCTGGCTGAATAGTGATTTTCATTATCTCATACGCCTCCTTTCTCCATATGCATGTATATAAATAGAAATCTTTACTACTAGATAGCCCAGAAATACAGTATACATATTTACTATTTCTGGAAAGAATCCAGCTATCGCAAAACCTACTGCAAATATAAACAATTTAGCCATAAATAACATAACCGCAATTGTCTTACCTGCAGTCTGGATAGAAAGTATTGTATCAGTCATCTTCATATTGATCTGTAAAATCAATAAATCAATGAGATAACCTAATACAAATCCAACGCAGTAGCTGATTGAATGAAGAATGATGGAAAGTAGTACCGCAGGAATCAATCCTGCAAGAAATACTTTAACAGAAGTTCTTCTTACTTCATATTCATCAAATCCCATTAATTAGTACCAAACAAGCGGTCTCCCGCATCTCCTAAACCTGGTACAATATATCCCTTGTCATTTAGTTTTTCATCTAATGCAGCTAAAGTAAGCTTTACATCTGGATGATGTTCTTCAATGTATTTCACACCTTCAGGTGCACCTACAAGGCAAACAAGTTCAATATCCTTCGCACCACGATCTTTAATATTCTGGATAGCCATATCAGCTGAACCACCAGTAGCAAGCATAGGATCAAGAACAATAACCTTTGCGTTCTCTAATCCCTTAGGAAATTTAGCATAATATTCATGAGGAATCAATGTTTCTTCATCTCTATACATACCAATATGACCTACTTTCGCAGTTGGTATGATTCTTCTGAAGCCATCCACAAGACCCACACCTGCACGTAAGATCGGTACAAGAATAATATCCTTGTCTAGTTCATAACCTATAGTCTTACAAATAGGTGTTTCAATTTCCTTTTCTTTTAAAGGATAATCTTTTGTGACTTCATAAGCCATCAACATTGCGATTTCATCAAGATTCTGCTTAAAAATATAGTTTGATGTCTTTTCTTCTCTCATAATTGAAAGTTTGTGTTTAATTAATGCATGATTGAGTACTTTAACCATCTTATGACCTCCTAGTATTTAATATCGTCATACATAGTCACTTTATCAGTTAACTTCTTTACTCTTGCAAGACATTCATTCTTTACTTCATCAGTTTCTTCATTCTTTAAACGATAAGCAATAATCTTTCCAACTTCTCTGAAGTCATCTTCCTTGAATCCTTTTGTTGTCATTGCTGGGGTACCAACACGGATTCCAGAAGCCTTGAAAGGTTTTTCTGTATCGAAAGGAATCGCATTCTTATTAGCTGTAATATTAATTTCATCAAGTAATCTCTGAGCTTTCTTACCTGTAATACCACAGCTGCTCTTTACATCAATAAGTAATAGGTGATTATCAGTACCACCAGTTACAAGACGGAATCCTTCTTCCTTTAAAGATTCTTCTAAAGCTTTCGCATTCTTAATGATTTGATGACTATATTCCTTGAATTCAGGCTGTAATGCTTCATAGAAGCAAGCCGCTTTAGCAGCAATAATATGCATAAGAGGTCCACCCTGCATACCAGGGAAAACAGCTCTATCAATATCTTTTGCATACTTTTCCTTACACATGATGACACCACCTCTAGGACCTCTTAAAGTCTTATGAGTTGTAGTAGTCACGATATCTGCATAAGGGAATGGAGATGGATGATCTCCTGCAGCAACTAAACCAGCGATATGTGCCATATCTACCATAAAAATAGCGCCAACACTATGTGCTACTTCAGCCATGAATTTGAAATCAATAGTTCTTGCATAAGCACTTGCCCCTGCAACAACTAACTTAGGTTTGATTTCTTCACATAATCTCTTATATTCATCATAATCGATTCTTTCTGTTTCCTTATCAACACCATAAGCATGGAATTCATAAGTCTTACCAGAGTAGTTTAATGGATGTCCATGAGTTAAATGCCCACCATCATTTAAAGACATACCTAGTACTTTATCACCTGGCTGTAATAAAGCAAAATAAACAGCTGTATTCGCCTGTGCACCAGAATGAGGCTGAACATTTGCATACTCACAGCCAAATAACTTCTTAAGTCTTTCCTGTGCCAATGTTTCTACTTCATCCACAAACTGACATCCACCATAATATCTCTTAGCTGGATATCCTTCAGCATATTTATTTGTTAGAACTGAGCCCGCAAGCTCCATAATTTCTTTAGATACAAAGTTTTCGGAAGCAATTAATTCAATATTGTTTCTTTGTCTATTCAATTCTCGCTCAACGCTCGCAAATACTTCTGTATCTCTCATAATACTTACTCCTTTTCTAAAGCCATCATTTTTTCAATTCTCTTAACATGTCTTCCACCTTCAAAATCAGTATGAAGCCATGCATTAAGAATCTCAACAGCGAGTCCTTCTCCAATAACTCTCTGTCCCATTGCAATCATGTTAGTATCATTATGAGCTCTTGTCGCTTTTGCACTAAATACATCATGACATAATGCGCAGCGGATACCATCTACCTTATTACATGTAATTGATACACCGATGCCTGTTCCACAAACAACGACACCTTTCTCACATTCTCCTGATGCAACAGCTTTAGCTGCCTTAGATGCATAATCAGGATAATCACAAGAGTCTTCAGTATAAGTACCATAGTCTACAACTTCATAACCCTGTTTCTTCATTTCATCAATAAGAACATTCTTTAAACGTAATCCACCATGATCACAAGCGACTGCAATTTTCATAATATACCTCCTCGATTTCTTCTTTGGTAATTAAACCTTCTCTTAGTATTCTCACATCACCTTGACTTAAATCCACGACTGTAGATGCAGTTGCCGAAGCAGTCTGTCCTCTGACAACCATATCAATCTGTCCATCAAGCTGCGCAAGTACTTCTTTTTCGTTTGTTGTATTCCCTTGACCAGATAAATTAGCACTTGTTACTGATAAAGGCCCTGTCTGATCAATGAGTGACAAAACGAAAGAACTGTCTGGGATTCTAATACCTATTGTATCTTTTCCGCTAACATGTCTCGAATCCACACTATCCAGTCTTTTTAATACGATTGTCATTCTACCTGGCATAAACTTATCAATCACTCTCTGGGTACCCTCGTCTACTAAGCCATACTTCTTTACATCATCTTTTTTTGACAACATAAGAGTCACTGCTTTATTCGGGTTACGTTTCTTGATTTCCATAATTCTATCAAGACCCTTCAAATCATCGAATAAGCAGGCAACGCCATAAACAGTTTCCGTAGGAAATGCAACAATCTTCCCATCTCTTACTGCACTCACTAATAAATCCATCTGTTCTGGTCCTATAACCTGTGTCATTAAAATCACCTCATATCGGTATTATTCTAACACAAAAACTTTCTTAAAAACATATATTTATCGCTTTCCAACATACCCTTTTCTACTTACAAATTCATATATCTGTCAATTATTTATTCAAACTTGATTGTTTGTATATGAATTCTTCACAGAATATCTTATATAATAAATAAAAGGAGGATTTTTTCGTGAAAAAGAAGAATGTAGTTATTGGTACAATAGGCGCAGCAGCTGCGGCATCTGCCACTTATCTTGCAGCAGGGCGCATTGCGATAGAAAAAGTATGTACAAGATGCAAAAAAGAAAAAGTAGGATTAAAACATCCAATGAGTAAAGATGATAAACAATGGCTAGATCATCAGACATTTATAGATATGGAAATCACTTCTTATGATGGATTAAAGCTAGAAGGGCAGTTCCTTCCTTATCCTGATTCTAATAAATTAGTGATCTGTGTTCATGGATTCCATTCTTACCATTATCGTGAGTTTGCATATTATATTCGTTTCTATCATGAACTTGGTTATAATATCCTTCTTCCAGATAATAGAGCACATGGACAGTCAGAAGGACATTATATTGGTTTTGGATGGTTAGACCGTTTAGATATATTAGAATGGATTAAAAAAATGGAAGAGTACTTCCATAATGAACCTATGAGCATTGTCTTACATGGTATATCCATGGGTGGGGCAACAGTCCTCATGGTAAGTGGTGAAGAATTATCTGATAATGTGAAAGCTATTGTCGCTGATTGCAGCTATACAAGTGCTTATGATGAATTCAAATACTACTTAAAGAATAAAGGATGTCCACCATTCTTATTACTTCCTAGTGCTACATTATTGTCAAAAAAGACAGTAGGGTATAACTTCAAACAGGCCAGTGCAGTCAATCAGGTCAAGAAGTCTAAAACACCTACATTATTTATACATGGTAACCAGGATCACTTTGTGCCTACTTACATGGCATTAGAACTCTATAATGCCTGTCAGGCAGAAAAGAAATTACTTATTGTGAATGATGCCGCACATGGCGAATCTTATCATAAAGAGAAGAAACTTGTTCAAAGCAATATTGCTCATTTCTTAGAGAAATATGTAGACTAATAGACCGAGCGATTATAAAAGGGTCTTTAATTTTTGTAGGGGTCAGACCTTCGCTCTAAATATTTGGGGGTCTTGGAAACAGCACCTTTAAATCTGTGGGGGTCACACTGCGGCTCCCACTTTTTTAAGTATTTTTGTGTAATTAAAAACCTTTCGCTGTATCATTAATTTGCTCATATTAAATCAAAGCGAAAGGAGATCACAAATTGAATAATGATCTAAAAATTATTTTAGGGGATTATGATTCCTTTGTACAGTCTCATACGATTGAAATTAATGAAAAAGAAGTGATTTATTGTATCACGCTTAAGAGAACCATTATCTCCTGTCCAGAATGCAGCAGTAGAATAAATATTAAGGACTATAGAAAATGTAAAGTCATACATAACATGATAGGAAGCAAGAACACTTCTCTAATACTTAAAAAGAGAAGATTAGTATGTCCGCAATGTAATAAGGTAGTGACAGAGGAAAACCCATTTACAGAGAAAAGTCATAGTAGATTATCTCAAACCTCAGAACTGGAAATCATGAACAAACTTAAAGAACCTACAACTACTTTTTCACTGGTTGCTAGATTCTTTAACACAAGTCCTACTAAAGTCGTTGAAATATTCGATAAGTATGGTCAGATGCATAGACAGCCTTTACCTGATATTATATGCATTGATGAGAAGCACTGGAGACATAAGGGACAAAACAGATACATGTGTGTTATTCTTGATTTTAAGACCATGGAAATTGTAGATATCATTGATGGAAGAACCAAGAAGGCATGGTCAAGTTATACTCAGATAATCAATAAAAAAGAACTCGCTAAAGGGCAGTCATTTCTGACTGCCCTTTACAAGTGGAAACCCCCAAATATTTAAAGCGAGTTTTCTATTGACCTCCCTTTAAAAATTAAAGGTTCCAAAGAAGCAGGTTTCCAAAGTATCATTGTGTTTTATTTCTTAACTGCTTTATGTCAAATATAAGCGAAATGCCTACTACTAATACTGTCTCAACTATACATACTGTCATTGTTTCATTCATTACTAAATTAATAATCACAATCCAAATAGCAAACAAAATATTTTTACATGCAATACGAATCAAATCTTTCTTTTTCATAAGTATCCACTCCTTCTATGCATAATTTGTGATTAACTTTCTACTATGTAAAATACTTCATAACTTTTTTTGCTCTGCTATTATTTACTACCTTCAACATTTCTTATCCTTTTCTCTTATGTGATATCGTATATCTACAATGTATAACTTAATTTGTTACATTCAAGAAAACAGGATTTAAATACACTTTTTGCGAATAAAACGCAAGACCTCACTAATTTCGAATAATAGATTAATTATAATTCAAACACTACTGTAGCAACTACTATGCTTTTCCGTTTTTATTCAAAAGATAGGATTTATGATACATCCTCTAACTTAAAATGGATATCATTATTTTCGTTTTGGACTATTAAACGCTTTTTTTCTGTATCATTATTTAAATTAAATGTAAATTCTATTTCATTGTCTGTGATCTTTATAATTTTTGAATTTTTATTTAATGTTGTACCGATTTCAGGGGCTATCCCTATCCTATAGTATTGCTTACCAATAATAACCCCTATACCATGTCTTTCTATTAACTCTTTATCTTGATATAGATAAGCCATAGAAATCAGACCATCACTTTCTTTAATGTCCACATATTTTGTGGCTGTTCCAGTTTCAAGTAATTCACTATACTTTTCTAATTCTTTATTTTTTTTATTTAACTGCACTATGGTTGTAGCTTTATTTTTATTTTCAATAAACAAATATCCATTAAAAACAAATGAAAATCCCAATAAAAGTATAATGATTCGATTCTTCGTTTTAGTTTTCATATATACTTTCTCCTGTTTTATAAATCTTTATTTGCATTTATTATAATAATATTGCATGTATTACATTTGTATGCATCAATTTTGTCACCTTTGAAGTAGTTAAAATCTCCTAACTTGATATCATCCTCCCCAATATGCCATTTATTAGTCATAAGTGATAGTTTTCAGGATTTGGTGACCATGCAAGAGCCTCACCCCTTGTTTTCATATAACCATGAATTAACTTACCCGAACAATAAGGACATCTATTGATTATCATTTTGTTTCCTCCTATTCATATTTAGTCTCAATATAGGGTTATGTTTGAATTTCACTTTTTAACACCATTCTTGTAATTCAAAACCGTTTGCACTACTCCATTATTTAAACTCATTATTATATTTATTTATAGGTAATTTCTTTTCTGATTATATTTGCTGTCGAAGTAATTTCTATAATTAAATTTTACATTAATATCTATAAAATTTCAATTTTACATGATTTAAATACACTTTTTTTGAATAAAATACACTGCTAAATATCAGGCTCCATTGGCTAATTCATAATTCTAAAAAGAAGTAAAGTGAACTTTTCAAAAAACATTGAAAATCTCACTGTATTTTTAATAAATATGACTTTCTTCAATCTTTTATTCGCCAAAAATGTGACTTTCTTCAATCTTTTTTTAGCCTAAAATGGTACTTTCTTCAAAGTAACGGTAATTATATTATATATAATTACGCATAAAAAAAGGGGATAGCATCTGCTATCTCCTCATGACTATTCTTCATCAAATAAAATTAGATCATCAAATGTCTGCCTTCTTACAACGACTCTTGATTCACCTTCATAAGTGAATACTACAGCTGGTTTAGGTAACTGGTTGTAATTAGAAGACATAGAGTAGTTATATGCACCTGTAGAGAATACTGCAAAAATATCTCCTGGCATAATATTAGCTGTAACTGGTAGATCCTTAGTAATCATATCAGCACTTTCACAGATCTTACCTACAACTGTTACAGTCTTAGTCTTTGTTTCTCCTGCTTTATTTGCAACAATACCATCATATTTCGCATCATATAAAGGTGTACGGATATTATCAGACATACCACCATCAATAGAGACATAAGTACGTACATCAGGGATTTCTTTAATACATCCTACTGTATAAAGAGTAATACCTGCATTACCTACAACATAACGTCCTGGTTCAATCATAACAGCTGGACGTTCCCAACCATGACTATCATATTCATTATAAATAACTTTCATGATTTCTGATGTAATAGATTCAAAATCAAGTGGTTCATCCTGTTTAGTATAAGCAATACCATAACCACCACCGGCATTGATTTTACTTGTTACAACACCAAATGTATTATAGATTTCATTCACAAACTTCATGAACTGAAGCATTGCATTCACATAAGCGAATAAATCAAATACCTGAGAACCGATATGACAATGAATTCCTTCATATTCGATATTATCAGACTCTAAGATTTTCTGAATAGCTTTTAAATAGATACCATAATGAGAACTAAAGCCAAACTTAGTATCCTTATGACCAGTCATGATATAGTTATGACCACCAGCTTTAATACCAGGGACAATTCTTAAAGTTGCCTTTACTTTCTTACCTAGTTTACCTGCAATCTTTTCACAGTTTTCAATTTCATAGAAGTTATCTACTACGAAATGAGTCACATCATGACTTAATGCATATTCTATTTCTGAAGGAAGCTTATTGTTTCCATGGAAGTAGATCTTATCTGGATCAAATCCAGCACGTAATGCGATACTGATTTCTCCTGCAGATACGCAGTCAATTCCAATACCATATTCATTTGCAAGCTTATAGATTGCAAGACAGCTAAAAGACTTAGATGCAAATAATGGAAGTGCCTTTTCATACTTATCCATGAACTTTGTCTTTAATTCATTCATCTGATGTCTAATATGACCCTCACTCATAACATAAAGTGGTGTGCCATACTGCTTTGCGAGATCAGATGCTTTAATACCGTCTATATATAAATCATTGCCTTTTATATCAGCAAACTGTGTCTGTAATACCATACCATTCCCCTTAATATAATGTTTTTAAATCAAATAGACCTTTGTCTTTATTCATTAATGCCTTTAATGCAGCAACAGCACCATTCGCAAATACTTCTTTAGAAAGAGCTGTATGCTTTACTTCTACGATTTCATCCTGTCCTGCAAACATTACTGTATGTTCACCAAAGATTGTCCCACCTCTTATAGATGAAATACCTACTTCATTTCTTTCTCTCTTACGATGAATAGAATGACGATCATAAGTAGGTTCTAATGAATCATCTAAAGCATTATTAATACCATCATATAACATCACTGCAGTACCTGATGGTGAATCAATCTTCTGATTATGATGTTTTTCCATGATTTCAATATCAAAATGATGTTCAAAGAATTCTTTCGCAAATTCACTCACCATCTTATTCATCATAGCCACACCATAAGAAGTGTTATAAGACTGGAAGAGGGCAATCTCATGAGATGCTTCTTCAATCTTCTTTAAGTCTTCTGCACTAAAGCCAGTAGTAGCGAATACAACTTTACACTTATTCTTTAATGCATAAGATAGAATACTATCTAGATTGGCAGGATGTGAGAAATCAATAATGGCATCAATATCATCCTGTACTTCATCTAATGACTTATATGCAGGGACTTCTGGCTGTACATCAAACACAGGAGATACAACACCAACTAATTCTAAATCTGCGTCATTCATCACTGCATGGGCTACTTTCTTACCCATTAAACCATAACCATATACTAATACTTTCATCTTAATAACCCTTGCTTTCGAATTCTTTCATTGCATCAAATAATAACTTCTTATTTTCTTCTGTGGTTGGAATAAGAGGCTGACGAAGCATATCACTTTCAATAACACCCATATGTTTTAAAGCAGCCTTAGGCATGATTGGGTTAACATCAATGAATAAATATTTAGAAACATCATTTAAATCATAAGCCATCTTTCTAGCAAGTTCTAAATCACCCTTTAATGCAGCCTGGGCAAACATTTCTGTTTCTCTTGGATAAAGGTTAGATAATACTGAAATAACACCTTTACCTCCTGCTGCGATAAATGGAAGAATATTATCATCACATCCAGAATATAAATCAAAGTCCATATCCTTAGTACGTGTTAATACTTCCATTGCATACGCAATATCATCTGTTGCATCTTTCATAGCAACAATATTAGGAACCTTTGCAAGTTCTACTACTGTATCTACACTGATCTTCATACCAGTTCTACCTGGTACATTATACATAATAAGTGGTAAATCACTTGCAGCAGCAACAGCCTTATAATGTTCAATTAAACCTCTCTGAGAAGTCTTATTGTAGTAAGGTGTTACAACTAAGTTTGCATCAGCACCTGCTTCAGCATTGAACTTAGCCTTTCTAATAGCCTGTGCAGTATAGTTAGAACCTGCACCTACAATAACCTTTACACCTGTACCCTTAGCCATTTCTACTGTAATCTTAGTGAGTTCAAATTCATCTTCAATATCAATAGTTGCAGGTTCACCAGTAGTTCCGTTGACAAGTAATGCTTTTACACCACCATCAATCATTCTCTGAACCTGTCTCTTATAACCTTCGTAATCAATACTTCCATCTTCAAACATTGGTAATACCAATGCAACACCTGTACCTTCAAAAATTGGTTCCATTTTATGCTAATTCCTCCTGAATTTTTTCTAACGCTTTCTTTAAATATTTCTTTTCTATAACATATGAAATAGATACTTCACTTGTTGTCACTTGAGCAAATGGGATCTGGTTATCACCTAGAACTTTGAATAACTTACTTGCAAAACCGACTTCATTTTCCATATGACCTTCTACAACAAGCTTACCTACATTCTTAGATGCAAATACACCAATACGGGGGTGATTCTTTTTAACTTCTTCAATAGCCTTGTTTAAAGCACTCTGTGCTTTTGCATCACATGTGAAATCAATACGCATTTCATCTTCTAGCATGACTGATGAGATCATATCGATGTTCACACCTTCACGACTAATTGTTTCAAACACATCAGCCACAAAGAGAGGATTCTTTTCAACATTCATTAACTTCACTTGAATAATGTCTTCTTCAATCTCTAATCTTGTAATCACACTGTTCATCTTCATCATCTCCATTTTTTTATAAAAAAATATTGCAATGGGGCCATTGCAATATAATTAGTCTTCATTATATTCAATAGCGCACCACAAATATTTTGTGACAGTGAATAAGATCTTCTCTTATCCCCCAGATAACAGTTCATATACAGTTCCCTGTCTCTTCGGCATTTGCTCCCCCTTCATTATCTGGCTGTATCCATTAATAACGAATTCTTAACGCATGCACCTCTATTTGCCAACATAATAACATATTATCAATCATAAAAAAAGTGATTTTCTTCTAAATAGTGCATATATTCTTTGATCCAGGGACTATCTATTGCATATCGCTGAAGCATTAATACAACTTCCTGTCCTTGGTACATGAAGCGCATCTCTGATTCAACTCCTTTCTTTTTCACTTTAAAATCTGTCACAAAACGATAATCAAAGAAGTAAACACCATCTAGAAACTTCAGATTATCATATTGCATAAAGGTGATCCCCTCACGTTCAAAGCTTAATACATAGAATTCTGTTTTCTTGCTTACTATATGACCTAACCACATAGTCAGTGCTGTTTTCTTCCAGTTTACCTGATACTTCGTATGTGCAAAGGCTACATTATTATGAAATGATATACCTGACAAACGCACATAGTTTTCTAACAGCTTTTCTCTATTATTCATGGATTTCTAAAGGCAATTGATCAGAATCTTTAAAAAATGTCATTTTCTTGCCTGTAAATGTATCAAAACGAATTGGTTCTGTTTCAATACCCAATGCATTTAATTCTTTGACTGTTTCTTCTACATCTTCTACCTTAAAAGCCAGATGTCTTAGTCCTGCAGTTTCAGGGAAAGGATGTAGTGGGGCATCTGGTTTAATAAATATTTCTAACTCCATATCTCCAAGTTGAAGATCTAACTTTATATCCTGTTTATCCTCTCTCTTATTTTCTCTAATAATATTAAAGCCTAATTTATTGACATAAAAGTCAATTGTTTGATCATAATCTTTTGTAATGATCGCAATATGATGTACTGTGTTTAATCTCATACGAACACCTCCTGTTACTATTATATCATTGACATCGTGAACTACCTCGACTTAATACTCCGTATTTGAAGCCAAGGCTTCTAGGATGCTTACGCATCCGTTTAAGAAGATTGATATTTAAGTCTCCATCTATTGCTAGGCAATCCTTATTCTTATAGGCGTGTCCACTTCGCCTCTACTGTATAGGATGTTTACATCCACAACGCTACTTTTACGCATGATATTTAATGCACCATTCACATCTGCCTGTTTTTAGATAAATGGAAACATAGTACGTTACTTTCTATTCTTCTAGTTACAATGACTTATATGTTTTTAGTCCAGACTGTGTTTTAATCACAGTCTTTTCATTACTTCCAATGGGAGATTATTCACGAGTACTGTGTTACCATCATAATAATTGATGTAATCTGGTCCTAATGTAAATATACGTTCAAAAGGAATCGTACCCAATGATCTTTCTTCTGTTGTAGAATAAAGAGCTATTTCATAATAATCACATTCTAGTTTCTCACCTGTTTCAGGATTCTGATACCCTACAGGTACCCATGGTTTATTAGGAAGTAAAGTAGGGCAGTCTTCAGTTAATGCATAAATGCCTTTAATCCCCTGATCTGTCTTAAAGAATTGTGGTTTTGCATAATAATAGTCATGACTTTGAAGTTCATGCATCCACGAAGAGAATAGATGTGGATTAAGAATAAACTGTTCTGCTTCATCCTTTCCAATCACTAATGGCCACATTGTACTCATTAAAGTAAGAGAATCTGTTTCACCATTCGCAATCTTTTCTGATACTTCTTTAATAATACGATGATTGAAAGCAAGAAGATCATCTTCCTGTGATAAGTAGTCATCTATATCTTCTTCTATACCATCAATAGTAACACTGCATTTCCAATAGTCAGTAATTCTTCTTAAGCAGTTAAAAAAAGAACGCATTTCATCTGTAGTAGTAGGATTGAGTAAACGTAGGTTTAATTCATTCTTTTCTTCTTCATCCCATGAAATATGGAAACCTCTTCCGATAGAATTTGGATTATAGAAGATCATATTACCTTCCTGGTCATCACCCACCATTCTCATACCATCATTGATTCCAAAAGCTAATTCATCACCGACTATGACATCTAATGGAATAGTCTTTTTAAATAAACCCTTCTGTTTAATACATACATCAATAGACATTATCTTATCCTCCTATGCATCTCATGAAGTCTTCTTCTGAGATAATCAAAATCTTTTCATCCTTCTCTCTTAAGTCTAAACCTTTTCTAATCTTAGTACCATACTGACCATACTTCCATGTTTTACTTTTTTCTCCACCGACAATTAAATAATCAGTAGCACGTGTAGGGGCACTTAATACAGTACCTCCATGACTGTAAATATAGTGAACTACATCACTTCTTCTCATAGAAGTAAATAAACCAGTGACTACAAACTTACCTGTCAAATCTATATCAAATATTTCATCAAAAGCGAAAGGGTAAATATTCATAACTATTCCTCAAAAAAAGATATACAATATATGTAGGAGGTTTTTCATAATGGTTAAAATCCTAAACATCGCATTATATATCATATTCATTCTTATACCAGCATTGTATTTTATATGGCTATTAAAACATGAACACCTGATTTTTAAAACATTTGTGGTTGTCATGGCTATTCTTTCTACAATCGGTATATTACTTAAATTTAACTTTAAACCATATAATCATATCTTTACCATGTTCATACTAGTGTGTCAATTTCTCACTATGTATATTTATATTCTTTTTATATGTGTTTATCTGTATCGTTTCTCCTTTAAATTTGTGAAACGAAGACCATATCGTTTTGGGAATATCGTAGCGACTATGATTGCGATTACTCTTACAATCTCTGGTTTTCATTCTCATTATAATAAGAAAGAAGTGGTCTATCATGTCACTGTTCCTAAGACATCTTCAGTATCTAAGTTAAAGATCTGTTTAGTCAGTGATCTACATTTGAGTTCTGGTACCTATATGAGACAGGTAAGAAAACTTGTAAAAACAGTGAATGATAAACATTATGATCTTGTATGTTTTGCAGGAGATGTATTTGACGAAAATACACCCGATGCATTAATGAATCGTTCTTTACAAGAATTCAAGAATATGAAGAGTACTTATGGAACATACTGGATATCTGGTAATCATGAATATTATGGTAAACATACAGACTTTACTGTCTTTGAAAAATATAACATACACTTTCTAAGGAACACCTATGAAACTGTAGATAATACTTTTAATATTGTCGGCTTTACAGATAAGACATCTCATGATCACTATGATGTTAATAAAGTAATAGAGGGGATGGATACTTCTTTACCTACTATTACACTAGACCATAATCCTGAAAGATTTGATCATCATACATATTTCACTGATCTTCAATTATCTGGTCATACACATAACGGTCAGATTTTCCCAGGAAATATTATCCTTCATTATTACTATCAGAATTCATATGGTTTATCCCATTATAAGAACCATTATCTTCTTGTATCTGCTGGATATGGTTCATGGGGATTCCCATTTAGACTTGGTACACAATGCGAATATGATACTATTTATCTCAAGTTGAGAAAATAATTTCACAAGAAATACAACTTTTTGTACAAGGTATGTAAACGGATTCATAAATTCGCGAAAATTAACCTCTTTTGGTGTACAAATCTAAAAATAAAGATAGACAAACCGCTTTCTTTCCTATATGATAAGGGCACAAAGAGGTAGTGAAAAAAATGGTCATGGAATTAGAAGAAAAATTTAAATTACGCAAAGCAGAAATCTTTGCGACAATCAAGAAGTATGTGACTGAAGCAAACATGGATATCTCAGATACAGTAATAGACAACTTATCTATTCATCTTGCTTTATCAATTACAAGAGAATTATCTGGATCTTATATCGAAATGAGTTCATCTCAGATTGAACAATTAAAACAAGCCAACACTTATCAGATTTCACAGTTAATCGTCTATGATTTATCTAAGAAATATGATGTAAAAATTTCTGAAGATGATATTTGTTATTGTGCGATGTATTTATCAAACATGACATTATTAGATTTAGACTTCTTTAGTGAATGCGATATTATTGATCAGGAAACTGAAAACATTACTTTAGAAGCCGTACAGGAAATCAATAACCGTTTAGGATTAAATTTAAAGAAGAATGATGATTTCTATCAGGGATTATCAATGCATTTCTATCCTGCAATTCAGCGTTTAAAGAATGATGAACAGCTCCATGATAATGTATTAGCTGGCAAGATTAAAACTGAAAATGAAACAGAATATAAATGTGCAATGATTTTAAATGATGTTGTAAAAGAACATTATCATAAATCATTTAATGAAGATGAATTAGCTTATATAGCATTACATTTCGGTACAGCATTAAGATAACATCAAAGGGAACCTGAGGTTCCCTTTTTTATATACAGAAAGACCACCTAAAAGCAAGTTTAGCTTGAGGGTGGTCTTAAATTCAGTTAAGCATCATAATGAATGGATACATTAAAATTTCTTTAGAAATTCTTCTAATATACCGTTCCAATTATCCCAATCATTTACTAACTTAGTTATCTGACTCTTATAAAAGTTATAATCCACTTCTAATAACGTAAGCAAAATATGTCTATATAGGAAAGATAATTTTACTGCATACAAAATAGATTCTGAACCATTAAGATAATACCTTCCTTGTTTTGATTTTATATGCGCCATCCTATTTCTACTATTTACTAATATTTGAGCAAATCTCTCTACATTAGCTTTATCTTCTTTACAAAATATGTCTTTTCCATATAGCCCAATTATAGCACATAAGTATTTCTTTAAGGCTGATTCCCATTTATGAACATAAGGTCTAATGAATGACTTATTATACTTTTCAATAAGGTCAGTTAAAGACTCAAACGACTCAATTATGAATGCTGTTTTACAATCTATAGGCATACCTGTATCAGCCATAGAATAAAGAACCATAGGATGTACTATATCTAATTCCTCCAGCATCTTAATCCATTTAAGAAATACATTATCATCAATATATTGATCAAACGATAAAAACTTACTATGGTTTCCAATTGTAAAATCACATGAATTAAATAGATTTAACCTCATAGCAATTTTTGAATCTAACTCTTTAGATTCAACAGATTTGCCATTCTTTATAATCCATGCTTTTTCAATTGGTATGAATTGTCCTTCACCTAACATAATTAGCATATCTAGCTTATTAAACACCGCTATTAGATCATCTAATTCCACAGATTCATTTGTTGATATGATAGTTTTTCTTATGACCATTTGTTCGATAGAAATTTCATATAATACAGAGTTTAATGTAATGGAAAAATCACATCGAAACGGTCCTCCAAGAATCCCCTTAGCTAGTCTTTGTTGAATTTCGATACCATGTTTTAACATTCTATCAGCCTCCTAATATATCACTATTATAATATACTGCCATAATTATTAAGAAATGGCACCTTAAACTATCGTATCTAACACTATTATTTTCATCGTTGATTCTTTATTGTTATTTTGAATTACTTAATGAGCACAAAAAATCACTCACAATCAGAATTTCTTGTGAGTGATTTTAATAGTTATTTAAAATAATCCTTGAATTTTAGCTTGAATAATTCCAGCAGCAACACTTGCACCCACGTTACTCAAAAAATCTTTTAATCCAATCAATGCAGCTTTTAAAATGGCTGGTCTCTTTTACTCTTCGCTTTTTAATTTTATATCAGATAAAAGCTCAGTTATTGTCTCCATATCATCTTTTGAAAGGTTTGAAGCACTAATACTCTTTGCCACTTCATCGACAACATCCTTAACTTTATCATATGGAAAAGAAACTGTATTTCCATTACCTGACACTATTTGAGCATTACCAGAAGATGAATTTATAACACTTGTAGGTCCATAATAATTATTCACAGTTTGTGGAATATTGGTTGCACAATCTTTTTCCTTATCAGTAAACATCATGTTTTCTCCAACAATTCCTTCCTCTTCTAATTTCAACGTCCAATCTAATATTGCATTTTTTACCTTTTCTTCAATATCTTTAGCTGCTGTTATTGAAATATGAAGTGCATATCTCTGGGGTATTAGAGTATTACAATTTTTATCTAATAATGCACTTTCCTCACCAGAAAGTTCTGCTATCAATTCATTTTCTGATGAATCAGATAAGAACACAATCTCAGAAATAGAATTTGACATTTTTCTTTCACAAATAATTTTTTCAATTTCATTATTTTGAATAATAATAGGAATCCACCCGTAAAACTGATTTAAATATTTTAAAGCACCTCGACCCTTCCTATATTCTGGACATGATTCTTTATTAGGATATCCGCTCAGTTCATATTGAATCCATTGGTCAAAATCAGACAGTTTTAATTTTACAGCAATCAAATGTGCCTTTCGTAATACATTAACAATATCACAATTTGGTGAAAGAATTTCTTTTTGTAAGTCTAAAACAATGCTTGCCATATTATTCACTATCCTTTTCAACTTTATAAGAATCTTTGTCTTCTGCAATCATAAGAGTAGGGTGGTTATGCACCATATTAGTATAATGCACATTATCCGATTCTTCTGCGGTAAATGATCCACCAGCATTAACATTACATCTCTATCTTCACTAAAATAAAGCATAACCTACATGCTTGTAAGCTAAGAAATTAGCTAAGAAATCTGATGTTAAGCTTAATTTGATGATCTAGTAGCAACATTTTTCTTAAACTTTGCGTTTATCTTTAGTTTATTTAAAGAAAATTCTTAATATCTTGAGTATATATTAGTGAACAGAAAATTAAGGCAGGTACTTTGAATGAGAATAAATGATCTAGTAGGTGAAACAACAGAATATGACAAGAAATTAAAGGTTGAGTTGAGAAAACCAAAAAGCTGGTGTAAGAGTATTAGTGCTTTTGCGAACACATTAGGTGGCGCTTTAATCTTTGGAGTATCTGATGAAAATGAAATCATTGGATTAGATAATCCAGTTAAAGATGCAGAAAAAATTAGTGAAATAATCAAAACTAAGTTAAATCCAATTCCAGAATTTAAAATGTCTTTTCGTAAAGTAGAAGATAATATTCTAATTATTTTAGAGGTATTTAAAGGTGATGAAACGCCTTATTACTATTATAATGATGGATCTTTAGAAGCTTATATACGAATTGGAAATGAGAGTGTTAAAGCCTCTCCTACGGAACTTCAAAGATTAGTACTACGAGGCCGTAATAAATCATATGATTCACAAAAATCTATGTATAAAATAAGAGATTATTCTTTTTCAAAACTAAGGGAAAGATATAAGAAGTGGACAGGTTATAGTTTTGACGAAAAGAATTTAATATCATTTGGATTGGCTGATGAGGAAGGTTATCTTACTATAGCTGGTTCTTTAATTGTAGATGATAGCCCTGTACATCATTCAAGATTATTTTGTACAAGATGGAATGGTTTAAATAAAAGTAGTGGTGTTTTAGATGCACTAGATGAAGCAGAATATGAAGGTAGTGTTATTTCTTTAATAGAAAATGGTGAAGCTTTCATAAAAAGAAATGCGAAAATGATGTGGAGGAAAACAGCTAATTCCAGAGAAGAAATGCCAGATTATGTAGAACGTAGTTATCATGAAGCATTAGTAAATGCGATAGCACATAGAGATTATCTTATTTATGGCAGTGAAGTGCATATTGATATATATGATGATCGTATGGAAATATATTCTCCAGGTGGTATGCCGGATGGTTCTATTATTCAAGATAGAGATCCTTTGACAGTACCTTCTACTAGGAGAAATCCAGTACTTGCAGATATATTTAATAGATTAGGTTATATGGAACGAAAAGGAAGTGGATTTGCGAAAATAATAGATAATTATGCATTTCAAATTAATTATAAAGAAGACAAGAAACCATATTTTAGGTCTGATAGATATCAATTTACTGTTATTATGCCAAATCTTAATTATAGTGATAAAAAGGAAGACAGTTTAAATGACCAAAATAGGACCGATGACACAATAAATGTTCAAAATGGTGCTAATGACATAATAAATGACACATTAAATGTTCAAAATGGTGCTAGTGACATAATAAATGACACAATAAATATTCAAAAAGGTGCTGGTGACATAATAAATGATCAAGATGGCACTGATAACATAATAAATCATCAAAGTGATGTGAAAGATGAGATAGAACTAACTATGGAAGAAATAAAAATACTAGAAATAATGAAAAATAAACCAGACATTACAATTAAACAATTAACAGTAATATTGTCAGGTATTAGTAATAGAACAATTACAAGAAATATTGTTATATTAAAGAAAAAAGGACTTTTAGAAAGAGTTGGTTCAAGGAAAAAGGGTTATTGGAAGGTTAAACGTTAAATTAAAGGAGGAAAAAAACTTGCTTCATTTGTACTTACCATAGACCTATGAGACAATCTAATTATACTCATTCCATTCATCTGCTTTAATAAACCTTTAATAAAAACAGCTGAATTCTTGACAAAAATTCATAATTTCATATAATTTATTCGAAGGTAGAAATACCTTATCAGTACGGCTCCTACCGCCACAAGAGTAGGGCGTTAAAGTATGGAAGGGAGAAAACCTTCCTTTTATTTTCAATAGAAAAATCCTCTAGGCCATACCTAGAGGATTTTCTATTTCCCTATACAAAATCTCTTAAACAATTCATCAAGTAAATCTTCTTTAGCCTGTTCACCTAAAATCTCTTTTAAGTTCTCCCAGCTATCATATAAATCAGTCACAATCAAATCTGTAGGAATACCATCCTCCATTGCCTGAATCGCAACATTTAATGACTGTGATGCTTTCTCTAATAACTGTACCTGTCTTTGATTCGCAAGTACCTGTGCCTGAGAATTAGTAATAGCGCTAAAGTCAAACTCATCTTTAATATGTTGAATCAATTCATCTATATGATTCTCTTTAGCACTAATATGAATACCTTCTGTATCAATCACACAGCCCTTATCAGACTTATTGATTAATACAATTCTATTCAATCCTTCAGTACGTTCTAATAGTTCCTTATCTTCTGCCTCTATTGGTCTAGAACCATCTAATACAACTAGTACTAAATCAGCCTGATCAATCAAAGATAAAGACTTCTTAACACCCATATGTTCAATCTTATCTTCTGTTTCTCTAATACCTGCTGTATCAATCATATTTAATACAATATCATTTAAACGAATAGAACCTTCTACTACATCTCTAGTCGTTCCTGCAATATCAGTTACAATTGCTTTATCTTCTTCTAATAATGCATTCAATAAACTAGACTTACCAACATTAGGTTTACCTACAATGACAGTAGAAATACCATCCTTTATTAAATGCATATTTTTAGAACGATCAAGAATATCATCCATCTTCTTTCTTAAAGATACAGAACCAGGTAACAGCTTTTCAGCTGTTAGTTCTTCTATATCTTCATATTCTGGATAATCAATGTTTACTTCAATCTGAGTAATAATTTTAATTAAATCTTCTTTTAAGTCTTTAATGAAGTTTGTGATATTCCCCTGTATTCCTTTTAATGCCAGTTTAGCTGCCTGATCATTATTAGCTGTAATTAAATCACTAATCGCTTCTGCCTGGGATAAATCAATACGTCCATTTAAGAATGCACGCTTAGAGAATTCTCCATGCTCAGCCATTCTAGCGCCTTTCTTTAAACATAAAGAAAGAACTTTATTCGTAATAAAGACACCACCATGACAGTTGATTTCTACCATTTCTTCACCAGTAAATGTATGTTGTCCACGATAGATAGAAATAAGTACTTCATCTACTTTCTCTTCACCATCTACAATATAGCCATAAGAAATAGTCTGAGACTTCTTATTTAGATTACCTGTAAAGAAGCTTTGAACAAAATCAATACACCCTTTACCTGATATACGAATAATAGAAATAGCGGCTTCTAATCGAGATGTCGCAATAGCACAAATAATATCATCATTCATACTTAAACCTCCTTAAGTGTTCTTTTCTTATACTTATAGAACCAAATAAAATTAACCAAACCTTTAATAATACCTGAGAAAGAAATAACCCACCAGATACCATTTAAATGGAATGTATTTAAGATTAATAAAATAGCTGGAATACGTCCTAAAGTGAATATAATACTGGTGATAGAAGGAGGAATTGTTTCTCCTAATCCACTAAAGGCTCCAGAAATCATTAATTCTAGAATCATAAATGTTTCAGATAGACCTACAATACGTAAATAGTTTTCTCCTATTTGAGTTACCATTAAATCATCAGTAAAGAAGCCATAAATCACATGAGGGAAGAAGACCATCAAGCTTGTACATACAATACCCCATAGTATAGAGAATACCAGCATTGTATGATATCCTTTCTCCACACGATCATACTTACCAGCTCCATAGTTCTGACTAATAAACGCATTAATAGATGTCTGGAATCCAGTCGCCATACACCAAGAAATGTTTTCTACCTGTGTACCTACCTTCTGTGCTGCAACAGCTGCATCTCCAAACTCAGCTACAAAAGCAGCGACTACCATTGAACATACAGAAAATAACATACTCTGTAATCCTAATGGAAAACCAATTCTAAGTATATTCTTATAATAAAACTTTGAATAAACCTTCTTCAATGAAATATGTTTAAGTAATGTATTCTTCTTAAAGTTATGTCTCATAAATAATAGGAATACAGAAACTTGAGCTAATACTGTGGCAAGTGCTGCACCTACAACACCTAGATCACATACAAAGATAAAGAATGGATCCAAAACAATATTCAATAACAAACCAACACTATTACACTGAAATGGTGTCTGACTATCACCAGAGGCATTTAGAATACCAGTCATAATAATATTTAAGAAGTTAAAGATAATCAAACCACATGTAATACGTAAATAGTTAATAGCCTGATTAATAGTGGCTTGTGATGATAAGCCAAATAATCCAATAAAGAAACTTGAAAATACAACTGTACAGAAAGAGAATAATAGTGCGAATATAATCCCTAACTGAATCGCAGAGGAAGCATAATCTGTAGCTGCGTCTTGATTACCTGCACCTAATGAATGTCCTGTTTTAACTTGTCCACCCTGTGTCGCAATCATTGCGAGTCCCTGCGATAACCAGCTAAACATACCTGCTACACCAACTGCCGCAATAGAGGAAGCACCAAGCTTTCCAATCCAAAGCATATCAATCAGTGCATAAGCCATTTCTAGAAAAGATGTACCAATAATAGGTAGTGTCAATTTTATAAGAAGAGGGACAATACGTCCTTCTAATAAATTCAATTTTTTCATGCGCATCTCCCTTCCTATCCATTCTATCAAAAGAATGAAAAAAAAAGAAGGCAGAGCCTTCTTTAATCAACATAATAAATTTCTAAGTAACGGTTTTTACCTTCACCATGTGACTGTGTTGCAAGATGTGGCATTTCTGCAATCACCTGATGAATCACTTTTCTTTCATCAGCTGGTAGAGGATCTAACTTCATATTGATCTTAGAATGTTGTACTTTCTTACCAAAACGTTTAGCCATTGCAGCAACCTTCTGGTATCTCTGTTCTTTATAACCATTGATATCTACAGAGATTTCAATACGCTGTTTGAACTGAGTATTCACAGCACTCTTAGTAATGAAGTTTAATGCTCTTAAAATAACACCATTCTTACCAATCACAACTGAGTTATTACTTGTTTCTACATTACAGTAGATACGATCATCCTGTTTGAAGACAGTAGTCTGTGTTTCGAAACCTAAAGAACTTAATGTTTTTTCTACGAACTGACCTACATATTCTTCAACCATAGATTCACACCATCCAGCAATAACAACTTTCTTACTGAATAATCCCTTATGAACTTCAACAATTTCATAATGGAATTCTTCTGGTGTAATACCTAAGTCCTGACAAGCACAATTTAATGCTTCTTCTTCTGTTTTAGCTTCATAAGTATTCATAATGATTACCTAATTACATTAGTGTCTTTCTGATTTTCTTGCTTTTCAATATACTGAATCTGAATAAATACTGTTCTAACTACAGTAATTAAGTTAGTTGTAATCCAATAGAATGACATAGCTGTTGGCATGATTAAACCAAAGTAGATGATCATTAATGTCATTACGATATTCATAGTCTTCATCTGATTCTGCTGAGCAGAAGGTTTATACTTCTTGTTTCTCTTCAACATTAAGTTGTTGATTTCAATAGCGAAGAACTGAGATAAAGCCATAACTAAAATAACGGCAATATAAATGAATTTACCACTAGTGATCTGAGATAAAGGTGTTAAACCTAAATTCATACCAAATGCCTGTGATGTATACAAGATCTGGATTCTCTGAACAGCACCATACATTGCGAACATGATAGGTAATGTTAAGAAAGTCCATAATGAACCAAACATAGAAACGTTATTTTTCTTGTATAAGTTCATAATTTCATTCTGCATACGCATCTGACTAGTCTGATCATTCTTACCACGATACTTGTTCTGGATTCTTTCCATTTCTGGCTGAAGCATCTGCATCTTCTGTGTAGAAATAGTAGACTTGATCATAACTGGTAAAATAATCAAGTTGATAAGAATAGTCATTAAGATGACACCCCATAAGACATTACCTGTCCATGAAGTGATTAATAGGATTCCCTTTGCGATAGGAATTGTAAGAATAAAATCAAAAAATCCTGCTTTTAGTGACCATGGTGTTGATTCAGTGATAGCACGGCTTGCTAATAAATGACCGTTCTTGTCAACATTACTTGTACACCCTGTAAAAATGAACACTAAAGCAATCACCGCAAAGATCTTTAAGTACTTCTTTGTACGAGGATCTAATACCATTTTTACTTCTCCATTCTTTTTTTCATTTTTAAATATAGATTTTGAAGAGATTTCTTGTTCTGTTCAAAATCATTCTGAGAATAGGGTTTTCTAACAATCAGAATGTAATCATTATGGTCTTCTTTTGTGAACAATTCATGAACCATCATTCTCACTTGTCTCTTAGTCTTGTTTCTGGCAACGGCATTCCCTATTTTCTTACCGACTGATAAACCAATACGCATATGCTCTAGATCATTAGGATTCCAATATAATACAAACTCTCTATTCGCTACGCTTTTTCTTTTCTTTATAATGGTTTCAAATTCAGTACTTTTCTTTACACGTAATTCTTTTTTCATATTTCTTTTAGAAAAAAAACCACATTAAAGTGGATTTTTTTTAGGCAGATAATACTTTTCTTCCTTTTTTACGACGTCTAGCGATAACTTTACGTCCACCTACAGTTGCCATTCTAGCTCTGAAGCCATGAGTCTTAGCTCTTTTTCTTTTATTTGGCTGATATGTTCTTTTCATTCTTTTTACACCTCCAATATGTAGCTACTTTTTTTATACTACATAACATATGCAGTGTCATTATATGGGAAATACTATTTTAAGTCAATATTATTTATAAGAAATTTTGGCTTATATTCAACAGTTTTTGCTTCTTCACAACTATTTTCCACACTTCATTCCCCATTGGAATTCATTCATTCACATATTGTGTAAAACATTCATTTTTCTTCTATATAACATATTTTTTTATGTGCACAATATTATGAATAACTGGTGAATAGAGGAAATACTGCACATATATTCACAATTTTACGCGTGCAAAGATAATTTTTAAATATTCTCAATATTTGTGAATAAGTGTGAAGAATTCAAAAAATAGCGTTAAGTTCACAATAAAAATGTGAATATCGCGTGAAAAACTATCTGAATAACCTATGAACAACTACTTATTCACTATTTTTTGTGCACATCCATGCTGTGAATAATCAATATTCACTAGTCATTAGTCACATTTTCTTTTATAATGAGGGGTGCAAAGGAAGGTGAATATATGGACAACTTAAAGCAGTTCTGGACAGAAACCCTCAATCGCTATGGAGAAAACAGTGACGATAAGATCGTATTCGACTCAATATTCACCCAGACAGAGGCTAAAGAACTGCAGAACAATGAATTAATTATTACTATAGAATCGGTTTTTAATATGACCTTTATTGAGGATGCAAGTGAACAGCTTGCAGAATTCTTCTATGAAGTGTCAGGTATTAAAGCCACTATAAAGGTGATGTCAAACCAGGAATATGACAACATGAATAAGGCAAAAGCCCCTGTAGTAGAAGTTAAGGAAGAAGTAGAAGATTTTGATGATCATTTAAGTGCAGATCTTACTTTTGATAACTTTGTTGTGGGTAATTGTAATAGAATTGCTCAAAATGCAGCACTTGCTGTCGCATTAAAACCTGGTACATATAATCCTTTATTCCTTCATAGTAATTCCGGACTTGGAAAAACACATTTGTTGAATGCGATTGGTAACTATGTGAAAACTAAATTTCCAGGTAAACGTATTCTTTATACAAATGCAGAAGCATTTGTGAATGATTATGTAGAAGCTATTGGCAATAATACGATTGCGACTTTTAATCGTCGTTATCGTAGTGTGGATATATTATTGATTGATGATATCCAGTTTATTGCGAATAAAGAGGGAAGTATGGAGATGTTCTTCAATATCTTCAATACTTTACAACATTCAGGAAAACAGATTGTTATTACAAGTGATAAACCTCCTGTAGAGCTAAAAGGGATGGAAAACCGCCTTGTTTCTCGTTTTAGACAGGGGTTAACAGTAACTATTGATAATCCTGAGTTTGAAACAGCTAAAGCAATCTTAAAGAAAAAGATTGAATCACGTATGATTGATTATCCTATTGATGAAGAAGTATTAGATTTTATTGCCTCTCATTTCAATAAGGATGTTAGAGACTTAGAAGGCGCTATTACAACACTTCTATTCTATAAAGTAGTATGTGGACAAAATCTTGATCATATCAGCTTAGATTTTGCATTAGAAGCATTTGATAATCCTGATAACACAACTACAATTACTAAAAAAGAAGCGACTCCAGACACAATTAAGGAGACAGTTGCTTCTTACTACAATCTATCAGTGACTCAGTTAACGAGTAAATCACGTACAAACAACATTATTACAGCAAGACATATCGCGATGTATCTTGTTAGAGAACTCGTTCCTGATATTTCCTATATCCAGATTGGACAGGAATTTGGAGGAAGAGATCATTCCACAATCATGAAAGCTTGTTCTAAAGTTAAGAAGAAGATGAAACAGGATCCTAACTATAAAACAGCGATCAATGATTTAATGGAACGCTTAAGTTAAGCACATATATGCACAAGTTGTGCACCACTCAAATTGAGTTTTATCCTGTAATTCTCAATAAAAACGCAACTTATGCACATTATGCACAGTATTATTATAATTATTCTTTAATTAATAAAATAAATAAAGGAGAAAAAAATGGATTTTAATATTAATAGACTTGTCTTATTAGATGCACTTACTAAGGTTTCTAGAGCCGTTTCTTTAAAGAGTCCTTTACCTATCTTAACTGGTATTAAGTTTGACTTATTAGAAGATGGTTTAGTACTAACTGCATCTGATAGTGATATCAGTATTCAAACTACAATTAATGAAGGTATTATTATCAACCAAACTGGTTCAGTTGTTTTATCTTCTAAGTATATCTTAGAAATTATTCGTAAGATTGATGGTGATACAGTTCATATCCAGGTAGTAGATGGTACTTTAACTCGTATTACTTCTGAAAGTTCTTTATTTGATTTAAATGGTTCTAAGTCTTTTGACTTCCCACGTATTGATTTAAATAAGAATGGTAAACACTTCTCTATGAAGTCTTATGATTTCAAAAAGATTATTGAAAAGACTTTATTTGCAACAAGTGAACAGGAAACTAGACCAGTACTTACTGGTGTGAATTTCAAAGTAGATCAGCATCAACTTGTATGTATTGCGACTGATAGTTATCGTTTAGCTCAGGTAAGCATGCCAATTGAAGATGATATTCAGTTTAATATTGTTATTCCTAAGAAGTCTTTAAATCAGATTATTCACATTATTGAAAAAGATGAAATGATTGACCTTTATGTATCTGATCGTAAAGTATTATTTGTGATTGGTCAGTATCTTGTATTAACTCGTTTAATTGATGGTACTTATCCTAATACATCACGTTTAGTAGAAGATCAGGGTTCTTATACTATGTCTATCAATAGTTCAGCATTACTTGGTGCTATCAGCCGTGCTTCTTTACTATCTGATGAACAGAGTAATATTGTAAAACTAACAATGTCTCCTGATGAGAATGTTCTTTCTTCTTATTCACAGGAAATCGGTTCAGTAGAAGAAAATCTAACAAAAGCATTCTATAAAGGTGAACCAATGACTATCTCATTTAGCGCAAAGTATTTAGCTGATGCGATCCGTTCTATTGGTACAGAAACCATTCAGCTACGCTTTACTGAAAAGATGAGACCTTTCCAGATTACTGGTTTAGATGTAAATGATAACATCCAGGTTGTTCTTCCAGTAAGAACTTACTAGGTAAAATAAAGGATCTATTCTCTTATTTGGGTAAAATTTGGCTTGTAATTGAAATTTGTAGAAAAATGAAGTTTATCTCTCCCTTGAAAAAAGGGGCTATAAACTTCTTTTTTTTATGTTTTTGTGCTATAATGTAGAAAGCAAATTTAGCGCAAAGGATGTGTGATGAAATGAAAGAAGTCTTAATACATACTGAATATATTACTTTAGGTCAGGCTATGAAATTATGTGGAGAAGCACAAAGTGGCATTGAAGCTAAGATTATGATTCAGGAAGGTCATGTTCTTGTAAATGGAGAAGTAGACCGTAGACGTGGTAAGAAATTAAGAGATGGTGATGTGTTTGAAGTAGATCGTCGCCAGTATGTAATCCATGGAAATCAAAACGCTTAATCTGATTCAATTTCGTAATTATGAAAAGCAGACCTTTCATTTTCATCCACTGGTTAATATTATCATTGGGGATAATGCACAGGGTAAAACGAATATACTTGAAGCTATTTATCTCTTGTCCACTACAAGAAGCTTTAAGTCTCGTATGCTTGATGAATTGATCATGTTTGATCAGTCTTATACACGTGTGGCAGGTCATGTTGTAAATGGTACACGTCCATATGATTTAAAGGTTGTCGTGTCTAAAGAAGGCAAGAAGGCTTTTATTAATGATAAGGCTGTGAGTAAAACAAGTGATTATCTGGGTTATTTTAATGTAATCTTATTTACTCCTCAGGATCTACAGTTGATTAAAGGATCTCCTAAGATGAGACGAACTTTGATAGATACTGAGATTTCTAAGATTTCACCAATCTATATGTTTAACTTGAATAAATATAATAAGTTGATGAAGGAAAGAAATAAGTACTTAAAGATGCTTCATGATGGACATAAGGAACCTGATATGTATCTAGAGGTACTGAGTGAGGAGATGGCAGAATTAGAAGAAGATCTGATTCAAAGACGTATGAAGTTCATAGAGTTGTTGAATGAGATCAGTGGGCAGATGTATGCTTATATTTCTGGCAAAGAAAAGCTTGTTTTGAGATATCATACGCAGTTCAAGGATATTTCAAAAGAGGGTATTCTTGATAAATATAAAAAGAATTATAAGCGAGATATATTCCAAGGAACTACCGTAGATGGTGTTCATAAGGATGATTTAAAAATCTTTTTAGATGAGAATGATGCGGGTATGTTTGCATCCCAGGGACAGCAGCGATCTATCATCTTATCGATAAAGATTGCGTTAGTAGAAATAGTGAAGATGCAGATAGGTGAGTATCCTGTCTTGTTGTTAGATGATGTATTGAGTGAATTAGATTAAGAGAGAAAGATGAAGCTTTTGAATCTGATTGATCATAAGGTACAGACATTTATTACAACAACGCATTTTGATTTAGGTTATCATCATTCACTAGATGATGCTTTGGTTTTAAGAATAGAGAAAGGAACGTTGAAGGAGGATAAGTAAATGGAAGAAAAAGTAGAACATTATGATGAATCCGATATTCAAGTCTTAGAAGGGCTAGAAGCCGTAAGAAAGAGACCTGGTATGTATATCGGGACAACGTCTGCAAGAGGTTTACATCATCTTGTATGGGAAATAGTGGATAACTCTATCGATGAAGCACTCGCAGGCTTCTGTAATAAGATCAGAGTTGTATTATTACCAGGTGATGTTGTAAAAGTCATTGATAATGGTCGTGGTATGCCTACTGGTATGAATGCGAAGACAGGTAAGAATACAATTGAAACTATTTTTACTGTATTACATGCCGGTGGTAAATTCGGAGGAGGAGGCTATAAGGTCTCTGGTGGTCTACATGGTGTAGGTGCCTCTGTTGTAAATGCCTTGAGTGAATGGCTAGAAGTTTATGTTCACCGTGAAGGACATATTTACTATCAACGTTTTGAAAATGGTGGAACACCTGTTGGTTCTTTAAAGGTTGTAGGAGATTGTGATCAGGAAGAAACAGGAACAACTGTTATATTTAAAGCTGATCCTGAAATCTTTACTGAAACAACAGTTTATGATTATGGTGTATTAAGTCAGAGATTAAGAGAACTTGCTTTCTTAAATAAAGGCTTAAAGCTTGTATTAGAGGATGAAAGATTAGATCCTGCAAAAGTAGATGAATATCACTATGAAGGTGGTTTAAGAGAGTATGTGGCTTTCTTAAATAAGAATAAGACACCATTACATGATCGTATTATTGATTGTGAAGATACAATGAACGATATTTCCGTGGAAATAGCTATGCAGTACAATGATGGTTATCAGCCAAATATCTATTCATTCTGTAATAATATCAATACACACGAAGGTGGAACACATGAAGAAGGTTTCCGTTTAGCTTTAACACGTGTTATTAATAACTATGCAAAAAGTCATAACTTCTTAAAGGATAAAGATGAGTCTTTAAGTGGTGATGACTGTCGTGAAGGTTTAACTGCAATTGTATCTGTTAAACATCCTGATCCTCAGTATGAAGGACAGACAAAGACTAAATTAGGTAATGCGGAAGTAAGAAAGATTGTATCTACTATTCTTGCGAATGCATTAGATAAGTTCTTATTAGAAAATCCTGATACTGCAAAGATTATCATGGATAAAGTTACATTGGCTTCTAAGGCAAGAATGGCAGCAAAACGTGCAAGAGAAATGACTAGAAGAAAGACAGCACTAGACGTCTCTAATCTTCCTGGTAAGCTTGCAGACTGTTCTTCTAAGGACCCAAGTGAATGTGAAATATTCATCGTCGAAGGGGACTCTGCTGGAGGTAGTGCGAAATCTGGTAGAGATAGAAAGATTCAGGCTATTCTTCCTTTAAGAGGTAAGATCTTGAATGTTGAAAAAGCACGTTTAGAAAGAATTCTTGGTAATGCGGAAATTAGATCTATGATTACCGCATTTGGTACTGGTATTGGTGATGAGTTTGATATCAATAAACTACGTTATCATAAGATTGTCATCATGACCGATGCCGATGTCGATGGTGGTCATATTAGAATCTTGATGCTTACTTTCTTATATCGTTATTTAAAACCTTTAATTGAGAATGGTTATGTTTATGCTGCTCAGCCACCTCTTTATTTATTAAGACATGGTAAGGATGATCATTATTTATACAGTGATTATGAGTTGGATAAACTAAAAGAAGAACTTGGTCCTAATGCGAAATATACAATTCAGCGTTATAAAGGGCTAGGTGAAATGAATCCAGAACAGTTATGGGAAACAACTATGAATCCTGAAAATCGTGTATTAAATAGAATTCAGTTAGATGATGCAATGCAGGCTGATCAGCTATTTGATATGTTGATGGGTGAACGTGTTGAACCTAGAAGAGATTTCATTAGAGAAAATGCGAAGTATGTAGAAAATCTTGATATTTAAGGAAGGAGATAGTCATGGAACAAAGAGGTATTAAAGATATACAGTTAACAGGTGAAATGAAGAAATCATTCATGGAATATGCGATGAGTGTTATTGTGGCTAGAGCTCTTCCTGATGCGAAAGATGGTTTAAAGCCAGTACAGAGACGTATTATTCATGGTATGAATGAATTAGGTTGTTATAGTGATAAGCCTTATAAGAAGTCTGCCCGTATTGTTGGGGAAGTAATGGGGAAATATCACCCACATGGTGATAGTTCTATTTATGAAGCCCTTGTACGTATGGCACAGGATTTCTCATATAGATATATGTTAGTAGATGGACATGGTAACTTTGGTTCTATTGATGGTGATGGCGCTGCCGCAATGCGTTATACAGAATCAAGAATGTCTAAGATTGCGATGGAAATGGTGAGAGATATCAACAAGGATACTGTTGATTTTGTCCCTAACTATGATGGTGAAGAAAAGGAACCTAATGTGCTTCCTTCTCGTATTCCAAATTTATTGATTAATGGGTCTACTGGTATTGCGGTAGGTATGGCAACAAATATTCCTTCACATAACTTAGGTGAAGTGGTTGATGCGATTCTTGCTGTTTCTAAGAACCCTGATATTACAATTACAGAGTTAATGGATAATTATATCCCTGGTCCTGATTTCCCTACAGGCGCTTATATTTTAGGCCGTGGGGCTATTAAGAAAGCCTATGAGACAGGGAATGGTTTGATTGTCATGAGAGCAAAGACTGATATTGAAGATATCGGTAGCAATAAAAAAGCAATCATCGTGACTGAATTACCATATATGGTGAATAAGGCACGTTTAATTGAAAAGATTGCGGCTCATGTCAAAGAAAAGAATATCGATGGTATTACAGAATTAAGAGATGAATCTGACCGTGAAGGTATTCGTATTGTTATTGAGTTAAGAAGAGATGTACAGCCAGAAGTTATTTTAAATCAGTTATACAAGTTAACTGCATTACAGACTACTTTTGGTGTCAACAATATTGCCTTAGTCAATGGTGAACCTAAGACATTGTCTTTAAAAGAAATGATTAATGTTTACTTAGAACATCAGGAAGATGTGATTCGTAGAAGAACATTATTCGATTTAAAGAAGGCAGAAGACCGTGCACATATCTTAGATGGTTTAAAGCGTGCTATTGATCAGATTGATGCGATTATTAATTTAATTAGAAGTTCTCGTACAACAGAAATCATTCAGCAGAGATTAATGGATGAATTTGATATGTCTGAAAGACAGGCAAAGGCTATCCGTGAAATGCAGTTACAAAGACTAGCTGGATTAGAAAGAGAAAAGATCGAGAATGAATTAAATGCATTATTAGAAACAATCGCAGATTTAAAAGATATTCTTGCGAATAAAGAAAGAATTATTGCGATTATTGATCAGGAACTTCTTGAAATCAAAGCAAAGTATGGTGATAAGAGAAGAACTGAAATCATTCAGGGTTCATTTGATATTGAAGATGAAGATTTAATTCCTGAAGAAGATGTCGTTATTTCTTTAACTAATAATGGTTATGTAAAACGTATGCCTATTGATACTTATAAAGCTCAAAATAGAGGTGGTAAAGGTATCAAGGGTATGAGTACAAATAATGATGATGTTGTAGATTCATTAATGAATATGTCTACTCATGATGATTTATTGATCTTTACTAACTTTGGTAAGGTATATCGAATGAAGGGATATAATATTCCTGAATTTGGTAGACAGGCAAAGGGTCTTCCTATTATCAACTTATTGAATATGGATAAGGATGAACAGGTAAAGACTATGATTTCTATTACACCTTCTGAAGTAGATGAATCACATTTCTTATTCTTTGTGACTAAGGATGGTTTAGTAAAGAGAACTGGATTACCTGAATTTGAGAATATTAGACAGTCTGGTAAACTTGCACTCACATTACGTGAGGGTGATGAATTAGTTGATGTTAAATTGACTAATGGTAAGAGTGAAATTCTTCTTGCAGCCGCTAATGGTAAGGCTATTCGTTTTGACGAAAATGATGTGAGACCAATGGGACGTTCTGCAAGTGGTGTTAAGGGTATGAATGTAGATGATAGTCATATTATTGGTGTGACTACAAATACTGAAGGACAAAATATCTTAATCATTACTGAAAAGGGTTATGGTAAGATGTCACCACTCGAAGAATATCGTTTATCTAAACGTGGTGGTAAAGGTGTTAAGACTGTTAATATTACTGAGAAGAATGGTGAATTAGTCAGCATTAAAGCCGTAGAAGGCAATGAAGACTTAATGATCATTACGAATGAAGGTATTATTATCAGATTACCAATGGAACAGGTAAAGAGTGCTGGAAGAGCTACACAGGGTGTAAGACTTATTAAAGTAGGTGAAGGTGCTTCTGTTTCAAGTATTACAGTAGTAGATAAAGAATCGGAAGAAGAAACAACTGAAGAATAAGAAGTTGTCACATGACAGCTTCTTTTTTTCATACTATAATTAGTCCTCAAAGAGGGGAGATAAGTATGTTAGATTTACAGGTAGAAATATTTATTTTAGTAGGAATAGGCTATCTTATTTCTAAACTAGGATTATTTAATAAACAGACACGAAAACAGGTCACTGATTTAGTATTAAACATTGTATTACCTGTGGCTACTGCCAAGAGTTTCTTAATTAAACTCACACCAAGTATTATGAAGACAACTCTTGTAGTATTTTTAGTATCTATTGGTATACAGGGTCTTTATTTTATTATTAATAAGACAGCTTATAATAATCAGGAAGAAACAAAGAAGATCAACTTACAGTATGCGACTATGGTATCTAATGCAGGTTTTATGGGTATGCCATTTGCGCAGGGGTTATATGGTGATATGGGCTTACTTTATGCCTGTATTTATTTAATTCCACAAAGAGTATTTATGTGGAGTTATGGTTTATCCCATTATACAAAAGCTGATTTTAAGACAATGGTGAAGAAAGTTGCTTTACATCCATGTCTTATTGGGATTTATTTTGGTATAGTATTTATGATCATGTATTCATTAGGGTATACATTACCTTCTTTTGTGACGACTACTATGAGTTCTATAGGAGGATGTAATACCGCATTAAGTATGATTGTGATAGGAAGTATATTAAGTGATGTAGAACCTAGAGAGATATTGGATAAGGAATGTATTTATTATTCTTTTATTCGTTTGATTATGATTCCAGTGATTACTTATCTATGTTTAAGATGGACTTCACTTGATCATATTGGTATTGGTGTCTCTGTTGTATTGGCTGCGATGCCTGCACCAAGTACATGTGCAATGCTGGCAAATAAGTATGATAAGAACCCAGAATTCGCTTCTAAGCTTATTTTTGTATCTACTGCATTTTCTTTAGTCACATTGCCACTTATTTCTTTCATGATAACTTTATAATTTATGAATAATGGTATATAATGACAATAATCTATGAACAAGGAGATTGTATATGATTGATATCGCAAGATTAAGAGAAGATCCTGAAGCTGTTAGGGAGAATATTAAAAAGAAGTTTCAAGATCATAAGCTTCCTTTAGTTGATGAAGCATTAGAATTAGACAAACAGTATAGAGCTGCTATCACAAGAGCATCTGAACTTCGTAGTATGAGAAATAAATTGTCTAAAGAAATTGGACAGTTCATGCGTGAAGGTAAGAAAGAAGCAGCTGCTGAAAATAAGAAGAAAGTTGGAGAAATGGCTGAAGAATTAAAGTCATTAGAAGAAGTTGAAAAAGAATCTGGAGATAAATTAAGAGAAGTCATGATGAAGATTCCTAACTTCTTAGATCCTACTGTACCAATCGGTAAAGATGACAGCGAAAACGTAGAAATCACTAAGTATGGTGATCCAGTAGTACCTGATTATGAAGTTCCATATCATACAGATATTATGGAATCATTTGATGGTATTGATCTAGATGCAGCAGGTAGAGTTGCAGGTAATGGTTTCTATTATTTAATGGGTGATATTGCTAGATTACATTCTGCAGTATTAGCTTATGCAAGAGACTTCATGATCAACCGTGGATTCACTTATTGTGTACCACCATATATGATTAGAAGTAATGTTGTTACTGGTGTTATGTCATTTGAAGAAATGGATGCCATGATGTATAAGATTGAAGGAGAAGACCTATACTTAATTGGTACTTCTGAACATTCAATGATTGGTAAGTTCATTGGTGAATTATTAGATGAAGACAAATTACCATATACTTATACTTCATATTCACCATGTTTCAGAAAAGAAAAGGGTGCTCATGGTATTGAAGAACGTGGTGTTTATAGAATTCATCAGTTCGAAAAACAGGAAATGATCGTTGTATGTAAACCAGAAGAATCTAAGATGTGGTTTGAAAAGTTATGGAATAATACTGTAGATTTATTTAGATCTTTAGATATTCCAGTAAGAACACTTGAATGTTGTTCTGGTGACTTAGCAGACTTAAAGTCTAAGTCATTAGACGTTGAAGCTTGGTCTCCAAGACAGAAGAAGTATTTCGAAGTAGGAAGCTGTTCTAACTTAACTGATGCACAGGCTAGAAGATTAAATATCAGAATCAATGGTAAAGATGGTAAGTATTATGCACATACTTTAAATAATACTGTTGTTGCACCACCTAGAATGTTGATTGCATTCTTAGAAAATAACTTAAATGAAGATGGTACTGTTTCTATTCCAGAAGCATTAAGACCATACATGGGTGGTACTGAAAAACTAGTTCCTAAGAAATAATGTGAAAGGAGATGTAAAATCTCCTTTTTCTTGCATTTTATAATAATTATGTTATAATCAATTTTGCCATTACAATAAACATGTCTGAACCATGTCAGGACCGGAAGGTAGCAGCATTAAGGGCCTCTGTTTGTGTGTAATGGCACTTTTTTTATATAAAAAGGAGTCATAGTATGAGTGATGAAGAATATATGGCTGAAGCATTAAAAGAAGCAGAAATCGCAATGAGTGAAGATGAAGTACCTATTGGATGTATTATTGTCTATGAAGGGAAGATCATCGCACGTACACATAATCAGAAGGAAACCTTAAAGAAGGCAACAGGACATGCTGAAATATTAGCTATTAATCAAGCAAGTGAGTATCTTGATTTATGGCATTTAGATGGCTGTACAATGTATGTAACATTAGAACCATGTATGATGTGTACAGGAGCTATTGTACAAAGTCGTATGAGTCGTTTAGTAATAGGTGCAAATGTGAGTAAATGGCCAGGTTTTATAGAGTTAATAGAGAATAATCCTGTAAATCATCATCCTGATGTACAACAGGGGATTTTAAAGGAACAGTGTGCTACAATAGTATCAGAGTTCTTTAAACGTAAAAGGAGGAAATAACTATGGATTCTTATTATAGTAATAAGATGAGTTATGGTGAGTTCTTTAGTTCAATCATGAAATGGATGACTGTCGCATTAGGAATCACTACAATCACTTCATTTCTATTCTCATTCTTACATCTTGAACTGATGTTGGGTGCGTCTTATTTCATCTTTATGATTGTATGTTCGATTATAGAAATAGGATTAGTAATAATGCTTAGTAAAACAGTCAAAGATATGGCTATAGAGAAGGCTAAGACATATTATATTGCTTATTCAGTAATTAATGGGATTGTGCTTTCTATGTGGTTGAATTATGTTGTACCAGGTGTAGCGGTACTTGCGTTTGCGGTGACAGCTGTTTATTTTGGCTTACTTTATACAGTGACACAACATACTAATAATAATTTCATTGGTATAGGAAAAGTCTGTTTAATGGCTTTACCAGTTCTTATGATTGCGTATATCTTATTGATCTTTATTTCGGCGCCAGGTCTTTATTATCTAGTCGTATTCCTTGATCTTGCAGTCTTTACTGGACTTACTCTTTATGATTTTAAGCATATCGAATATGCCTATGAAGTTGCACCTCAGGAAGCATTACAAGGTGTGGCATTACTTTGTGCATTACAGCTCTATATGGATTTCATCAACATTTTTATTGATATATTGATGTTAGTAAGTGATAATAATTAAGGTGCTAAGGCACCTTTTTTTATGTATAATAAGGAAAGGAGTTGATGACTATGGCATATAAATCATTATATAGAACATACCGTCCACAGACATTTAAAGATGTTGCAGGACAGGAAGCAATTATTACTACATTAAAGCATGCAATAGATGAAAAGAAGATTGCTCATGCATATTTATTTTGTGGTCCACGTGGAACAGGGAAGACAACTGTCGCAAAGCTATTAGCAAAGGCAGTTAATTGTACAGGAGATCCTAAACCATGTGGTGAATGTGAGAATTGTAAACAGATTGAAAATGGAACACATCCAGATGTTATTGAAATAGATGCTGCCAGCAATAATGGGGTAGAAGAAGTAAGAAGTCTGATTGATAAGGTGAAATATGCACCGACACAAGGACAATATAAAGTCTATATCATCGATGAAGTACATATGATGTCACCTGGAGCTTTTAATGCACTATTAAAGACATTAGAAGAACCACCTGCACATGTCATCTTTATTCTTGCGACAACAGAACCACATAAGATCTTACCTACTATTATTTCTAGATGTCAGAGATTTGATTTTACACGACTCACTGACCAGGAAATGGTACAAAGAATGCAGTATGTCTTAAAAGAGGAAGGTAAGACATATGATGATGGATCCTTAGAATTAATTGCTAGACTTGCGAATGGTGGGATGAGAGATGCATTATCTATCCTTGAACAATGTCTTGCCTATAATGATGATCATTTAAGCATTAATGATATTCATACTATTTATGGTATTGTATCCATGGATGATAAGACAAACTTATTGAAGGTTTTATTATCTAAGAACATGTCTGAATCTTTAAAGATATTAGATAAGATGGATAAGAGTGGCATTGATATTAAGAGATTAACATTTGATTTAATTGATATATTAAAAGACATAGTTGTTTATAGGAATACAAAAGATACTTCTATTATGTCAGTCATGACACAAAAAGACTTAGAAAACATTGTGCCTTATATTTCAAGTGATGAATGTTTTAGCTTTATTGACATATTGATGGATGCAAGTGAGAAGTACATCAGAGCGACTGATCCACATATTTATTTTGAACTTGCATTATTAAGACTATGTAATCAAGAACATGCAGCAAGTCAGAAGATAGAATATACACCTATTAAAGAAGAACCTGTAAAACCTGTAGAAGTAAAGAAGGTTGAAGTCAAAGAAGAACCAATCGAAGAAATCATGGAAGAACCTGTCTTTGAACCAATTGAAGAAGAGATTGAAGAACCAACTATTGAAAAGAAGGCTGAACAACCAGTACCTCAATTCAATTATGAAAAGAAAGAAGAACCAGAAACATATGCATCAGATGATAATATCGAAGTAGATCAAAGTGATATATTAAATATTCTTGTACAGGCAGATCGTAAGATCTTAAATGAAGTACAGGAGAAGTGGCCAGTGATTAGACGTTATATGGCTAATATGAATACAGCCAAAGCAGCAAGTATGTTATCTCAGGGTCGTCCAGTTGCAGCAAGTAGAGATGGTTTAATTATTGAGTTTGAATTAATGCCTGATGTGAATGCCGCAAACTATTACAAGAACTATAAACAGTTATCATCTTTAATTAAGGATGTATTAGGACATGAATATAAATTCATTGGTATGCAGCATGATGCATGGTTAGAGATGAGACAACATTATATTCAGCTTGCAAGAAGCAAACAGCTTCCTCAGGCGAGACCAATCACATTAAAACATATTGATGGATATGATTTAAAAAGAGTCGATTTGAATGATGCACAGAAGTATGCTTTAGATATGTTTGGCGAAGATATTGTAGAATTTAAGGAGGATTAAAAATGGATTTCAATTCGCTTTTAGAAACCGCAAAGAAAATGGGTGAAACAGCCTCAAATCAACAAAAAGAATTAGAAAACAAGAGTTTTGATTTCTCTTGTCAGAATAATTTGATTACAGGTAAAATCAATGGTAAGTATCAGATTACTGAATTACATATCAGTCAGGATTTGATGGATGATAAAGATATGTTAGAAGACTTGATGATGATTGCGATTAATCAGGGAATCAGTCAGGTAGAAAAGGAGAAAGAAGAAAATATGAAATCCCTCACTGGTGGATTAGATTTATCTTCTTTTATGTAATATGGAATATCCAAAGAGTTTTGAAGAGTTAATGACATGTTTTAAAATGTTGCCAGGTATTGGAAATAAAGGTGCTGAAAGAATGGCTTATGCGATTTATGATATGTCAGAAGAAGATGTTAAAAGATTCTCACAGGCACTCACTTCATTTAAAGAAAATGTTCATACTTGTCCTATATGTGGTAATTTAAGTGAAGGTGATAAGTGTGAGATATGTGCTGATCACGAAAGAGATCAATCTACAATATGTGTTGTAGAATCTCCTAAGGATGTCTTTGCGATGGAAAAGATGAAAGAGTACCATGGGTTATATCATGTATTAGGTGGTACAATTTCTATTATGGATGGCAAGACTATGGATGATTTGAATATCATGAGTTTATTTGATCGTATTACTCCTGATACAAAAGAAGTGATTATTGCGACAAATGCGACAAGAGAAGGGGAAACAACTGCACTCTTCCTTGCAAAGCTATTAGATAAAAAAGGTGTTAATACAACGCGTATTGCGCATGGTTTACCAATTGGAAGTTCTCTTGACTATGCAGATGAACTCACATTATTAAAATCATTTGAGGGTAGAAAGAAGGTTTAAGCAAGAGGGCTATAATGTATTTTTATAGCCCTTTTATATTGAGGATAAAACAATGAAAGCTTATATTAAAGTAAAAAAGGATCGTAATTCTGGACTTGTAGTTGGTCATAGTCAAAATATGCAGAAAGCTATTTCTGGATTCAACGAATTAGGATGTGAAGTTGTGCCTTATTATTCATTAGATGATGTCTATGATCAAATTACAAGAGAAGATATCGTAGTAGATTATATTGTACAATGTGAAAATGTATTTAAGAAGTTTGGAATCACACATCCTCATGTAGATGATTATCCAGAGTGTCTAAAAGAATTTCTAGGAAGAAAAATATGGAAAGATACAATGAATTCTATTTCTTCAGACGAAAGGAAATGGTCAGCAGGCTGGTTTGTGAAACCAGTTGATAGTAAAGTATTTACTGGTAAAGTGATATCAAGTATTAAGGATTTAATAGGCTGTGGGGCTTATAATGATAATCTTGAAGTTCTCTGTAGTGAAGCTGTTGAGTTCATGCGTGAGTGGCGCTGCTTTGTATATTATGATGAAATTATAGATGTGCGTCCTTATAAAGGTGATTGGCATTATAACTATAATCCTGATGTACTTGACCAGATCATGAATCAATTTACACAATGGGATGAAAGACCTATGGCATGTTCTATTGATATAGGTGTTACTAAAGATGGAAGAACCTTATTAATAGAATGTAATGATGCCTATTCTTTAGGGGCATATGGATTAGAAGACTATAAATATGCAAAACTGTTATCAGCAAGATGGTCACAGTTATTAAATAGAGAAGATGTCTTTGATTATCGAAAGTATAGAGAAGGTAATGAATAACCTTCTTTTTAATTATGGAAAAAACATTGTAAATCACATATAATATTAATGTTTGAAGGAGCGTGTGATATGAGTTTATTTATTACTTTTGAAGGTGGAGAAGGCAGTGGTAAAACGACTATTGCAAAGATGTTACATAAACAGTTTATTGAAGAAGGATATAATATCACTTTTAGTAGAGAACCTGGTGGTGTAGATATTGCAGAACAAATCAGAGATGTGATTACTGATGTCAACAATACGGAGATGGATGCAAGAACTGAAGCATTACTTTATGCAGCAAGCAGAAGACAGCATCTAGTAGAAAAAGTACTTCCTGTATTAAAGGAAGATGGTATTGTGATATGCGATCGTTTTATTGATAGTTCTTTAGTTTATCAGGGAATTGGAAGAGGTATTGGCGTAGATAATATCTACAACATGAATCTTTTTGCGACAGATGGTATTCTTCCTGATTTAACTATTTTCTTTGATGTAAAACCTGAAGTTGCTTTAAAGCGTATTACAGGAGATAGAGAAGTCAATAGATTAGATTTGGAATCATTGGATTTTCATCATAAAGTGTATGAAGGTTATCAGATGATCTGTGATAAGTTCCCAGATAGAATTGTGAAGGTAGATGCCTCTTTACCAGTTGAAGAAGTATATCGTCAGGTTTATGAAATCGTAAAGGATAGACTATGAAAGAATTCTTAAAAGAAACACAACCTATCTTCTATCGTATCTTAGAAAAGAGTTTTAAAGAGAATAAAAAGACTCATGCATTTCTTCTAGTAGGGGATCATACAGATGATATTGCGACATTTATTGCCCAGTCTTATATATGCCATGAAGATACACTAGCATGTGAAACTTGTGATGACTGTATACGAATTAAAGAAGGTCTTTATCCTGATATGATTGTATGTGATGGTAAAGAGGCTTCTATTAAGAAATCTGATATTGATCATATTCAGGAAGAGTTTGTGAAATCAAGTGTAGAGAATAATGGAAAAGTATATATTCTCAAGAATATTGATAATGCGACAACTCAGGCAATGAATAGCTTATTAAAGTTCTTGGAAGAACCTGTAGAAGAAGTATATGCAATCCTTACAACAAAGAATATTAACAAAGTACTACCTACTATTCAATCTAGATGTCAGGTGATTAAATTGCTTCCTGAATCTAAGCATTCTTTAGAACTAAAACTAAAGAATGAAGGGGTAGATGAAGAAGACTCTATGGTTCTTCCTCATCTGTTTGATTCAATTGAAGAATGTAATGAGTATAAGGATAGTGAGTTATATTTTGATGTTAAGAATTATGTATTCTACTTTATTGAAGATTTATATATGAAACCATCGGATTTATTAATCAATTTGCAGATTAATCTAGGTAAGAAGTATAAGAAGAATAAAGAAGCCTATGCATTATTCTTAAATCTTTTGGTGTTAGGTATGAGAGATATGTTTCACGTGAAACATTCCATACCTGTATTATTTGTGAAACATAAAGATTTCTTTGAGAAGATGCCAGAAGATGGTAAAATATTACAGAAAATAGAAATCATATTAGAATATGCTGAAAGACTCAACAATAATGTCAATCTTGCATTATTACTAGATGGTATGGTATATAAAGTATTGAAGGGAGTTTGATGAAATGGATAGATTAGCGGCTGTTAGATTTAATAGCGCTGGTAAATATTATTACTTCTCTACAGACTTAGATGTCAAAAAGGGAGATAAAGTAGTAGTAGAAACTGTAAGAGGGCTAGAAATGGGAGAAATCATTTCGGATCTTACAGACTTATCAGAATTTAAATTAGATAACGAATTAAAAAGAATTAAACGTGTTGCGAATAGAGCAGACATTGAAGTATATAATATCAATAAAATCAAGGCACAAAAATCATTTGAAATCTGTAAAGAAATCATTGCGGAAACAAACCTTGACATGCATTTAATCAATTGCGAATATACATTAGATGCTTCTAAGGTGATCTTTATGTATACATCTGATGAACGTGTAGACTTCAGAGATTTATTAAAGAAACTTGCAAGTGTTTTTAAATGTCGTATTGAATTAAGACAGGTAGGACCTAGAGATAAAGCTAAAATTGTAGGTGGTATTGGAAATTGTGGCTTACCACTATGTTGTAACTCATTCTTAGGTGAGTTTGATGGTGTATCTATCAATATGGCTAAGAATCAGTTACTTGCGATTAATATTGACAAGATTTCAGGTGTATGTGGTCGTTTATTATGCTGTTTAAAGTATGAAGATGAGGCCTATAAGGAAGTTAAAAAGAAATTCCCTAAGATTGGTTCATTTATTCGTTATGATGATAAACAGTGTAAGGTTGTTGGTTTAAACGTTATTTCTGATTTAGTGAAGATTGATTGTGAAGGAAGTATTTTATTTATTCCTCTATCTGATATCGATAAGAAACCAGCTCCTAAAAAGGAAAGACGTATCTTAGAAGAACTAGCACCTAAAAAAGAAAAGAAACACGATAAACCAAAACAAAAGAAGCCAAGACAACAGCATAAACCAAAACAGAATAATCAGAAGCCAAGAAATATTAAAGGTAATAATCCAAAAGGAAAGAAAGATGAACGAAGAAATTAATCATCTCCTTGGTTATAATGATATGAAAATCATCCAGAGAAGAGATATGTTTACCTTTTCTCTGGATACTGTTTTATTGGCAAACTTTTGTGCAATCACAAAGGATATGAAGTCAATTGTAGATTTTGGAACAAATAATGCAGCCATACCATTAATCTTGACACAACGAACTCATAAGAAGATTATTGGCGTTGAAATTCAAAAGGAAGCTGTAGAGATTGCAGAAAGAAACGTAAAATTAAATCATGTAGAAAATCAGGTAGAAATTATTCATGATGATATTAAAGAGTATGTGAAGTATGCACCACGTACTAAGGCAATTGTATGTAACCCACCATTTTTTAAATTAGGTGAGAAGTCCCATGTTAACGAGAGTCCTTATGTCACTATTGCACGTCATGAAATCAAAATAGATCTAGAAGGAATTATTGCATCAGCTGCAAAGATTCTAGATCAAAATGGTCGTTTCTCAATGGTCTATCGTCCAGACCGTTTTATTGAAACAATTGAATTATTTAAGAAATATAGAATAGAACCTAAACGTATCCGTTTTGTCTATCCAAAAGAAGGAAAAGAATGTAATACATTTTTAATCGAAGGTGCTTTCTTGGGTAAAACAGGATTAAAGATTGAACCTCCATTATATACACATAATGAAGATGGAAGCTATTCTGATGAAGTTAAACAGTTAGTAGGTGAGATGAATGTTAAATAGACAAAAGAGTTTTGAAAATGGAAAAGCGACACTTTACCTTGTACCAACACCTATTGGTAATTTAAGTGAAATGACACCAAGATGTATTGATGTTATGAAGAGTGTAAATTATATTGCAGCAGAAGATACACGTAATACAGTGAAACTATTAAATCACTTTAATATAGAAGCTAAGCTTATTTCTCATCATGAACATAATCTGCATGTTGCGATTCCTAAACTTTTATCATTATTAGAAGAAGGAGAGTCAGTTGCATTAGTAAGTGATGCAGGTTACCCTGCAATTAGTGATCCAGGGTATGAAATGGTTCTTGCGACTATTGATGCAGGCTATAATGTCGTTCCTTTATCAGGATGTAATGCTTGTTTAGATGCTTTAGTTGTCTCTGGTATTGCACCACAGCCATTCATGTTCTATGGCTTCTTAAGTCATACAAATAAAAATAAGACAAAAGAATTAGAAAAATTAAAAAATATCACTTATACAATCGTATTCTATGAAGCCCCACATAGAATCAAGGCAACATTAGAATGTATGATGAAAGTATTAGGTGATAGAAGAATAGCGTTATGTAGAGAAATCACTAAGAAACATGAAGAAATTCTAAGAGGTACTATTTCTGAAGTATTAGAAGTAGTAGATGAATTAAAGGGTGAAATGGTTATTGTAGTTGAAGGAGGTACTGAAGTAACAGAGGAAGAAACTTTTGACCAGACAATTACAGAACATGTGGATGAGTTTGTAGAAAAAGGCATGTCAAAGAAGGATGCTATTAAAGAAGTCGCAAAAATTCGCAAATTAAATAAGAATCTTGTGTATGAAGAATATCATAAAAAGTAAAAGGGTAATGTTTCACGTGAAACATTACCCTTTTTGCTTGGAAGACCTTATATTTCTAGTTAATAACTATAAATACAAGAAGAAAAAAGTAAAGTCATTTTTAAAAATGACAATGACAGTTTAACATAAGGTAAATTTTAATTCAAATGTATATCTGAGAAAATTGTCAATGAATTAAACTTAAAATATAAATGATATTAAAAGGACAGTCAGAAGTGACTGCATAAGACCAAATAAGTAATTGATAAGTAAATGCAATTGTAAGAGATAAAATGATCATCTTAATATAATCTAGATTGAGTTTTCTTGAATAGTACCAATCAAATAGTAAGAATAGAATAGAAATAGATAAAAATATGATATAGAATTTTATATTTTTTCATAAGAATCCTCCTGGATGAATTATAGTATATTTGTTTCTTATATATGTTAAGCAAATGTAAAAATAAAATAAAAAAACTGTGTTTGCACACAGTTTCAAATCAATCTTTCGTATGCTTCTCTTTCTTCGTTGTTTTTTAAACGAATAGTACCACAAAGTTTAAATCCATTCTTTGATATAAATTCTCTCATTGGTTTATTATTCTTTTCAATATCTAAACGAATAGAAGGAGTACCACTCTGTTTACAGATGTTGACTGCATAATCCAATAATTTTTTTGCATAGCCATTTCCTTTATGATTATTATCAATCGCAAAACGATGAATAATACCATAGTGTCTAGTATCAGTAAGCCAGTGGCCGTTGTAGATTCTTACATAGCTAGGTTCTATTCCTATAATAAAATGCATTGTGCCATACGTATGGGAATGTTTAGAAAGAACATAACTGTTACCTGATATAATATCATCTAGTATTGTGCTAATGTCAGGATATCCTTTTTGCCATTGGTTAATATCATTATCTTTAAAATATTCTTTTGCTTGATTAATAAGATCCATCACACGACTTAGATCTTTAATTTCTGATGCGCGTACATGCATATCAATCACCTCATTTAAAATTGTACTAGAAATCATTTGAAATATCAAATGGTTGTATTTTGATTGCTGAAATGGTTAAATAGTGTCAAGGGAGGATATTATGATTTATCGTACAGTTAATATTTTAGTCTATATTATTTCTGTCTTATTAGCTATGTATGGCTTGCAGGCTTTTGACTTCGAACGCTTCTTGAGAAAGGGCAGAATCAGCCAGTTTTATGTCTTCTATGTAGTCGCGAGTGTGGCGCTTGGATACTTATTTGCACAATTTATACTTAATTTTGGTACGTTAAGTTTTTATTGATTTAAAGCCAATATTTTTTAATTAATTGACTTGAATAATATGGATAAAATGATAAAATAGAAATGCTTACAAGGAGGAAAAAGGTATGAGCTTATCAAAAGAAATTGGTATTGACCTTGGTACTGCAAATATCCTTATCTATGCTAAAGGAGAAGGAATTGTAGTAAATGAACCAAGTGTTGTTACTATTAATGTAGAAACAAATAGACCTGTTGCTGTTGGTGAAGAAGCAAGAGAAATGCTTGGAAAGACTCCTGGAAAATTAAAAGCAATCCGTCCATTAAAGGATGGTGTTATTGCTGATTTCCAGACTACTGAAATCTTACTAACACACTTTATCAATAAACTAAATTTAAAAGGAATTTTTGCTAGACCAACAATCTTAATTTGTTGCCCATCTAACATCACTTCAATCGAAAAGAGTGCCATCCAGGATGTTGCTTTAAGATGTGGTGCTAAGAAGGTATATATCGAAGAAGAACCAAAAGTAGCTGCTATTGGTGCTGGTCTTGATATTTCTAAACCATCTGGAAACATGGTTATCGATATCGGTGGTGGAACTACAGACGTTGCTGTACTTTCATTAGGTGATATCGTTACATCTCAGTCATTAAAGATTGCTGGTGACAAGATGGATCAGGAAATCATTAAATACGTAAAAGATAAATATAAGTTATTAATTGGTGATGCTACAGCTGAAGAAGTTAAGAAACAGATTGGTTGTGCATTCCAGCCTAACGAAGAAACAGTTATGGATGTTCGTGGTAGAGACTTAGTGACTGGTCTTCCAAAGACTATCCAGATGAATGAAACTGAAACAGTTTCTGCTTTAGAAGAAGTTTGTGAAACAATCTTAATTGCTGCTAAGCAGGTTCTTGAACAGACACCACCTGAATTATCTGCAGATATCGTAAATAAGGGTATCTTCTTAACTGGTGGAGGAGCTTTATTAAAGAATTTAGACAAGTTCCTTGAACAGGGATTAAAGGTTCCTGTATTCGTAGCTGATACACCACTTGATTGTGTTGCTGAAGGCTGCGGTGTCATGTTAGAAAACACTACATACTTACAGTAAGAGATAGCGTTCGCGCTATCTTTTTTTTGGAGGAAATAATGAAAGCGATATTTTTTGATATTGATGGTACTATCTACCATCCAGAGATTGGTATTAGTCAGAATACGATTGATGAAATTCATAGAGTACAGAAATTAGGCCATAAATGCTTTATAGCAAGTGGTAGACCAACTGGATTTATTTCTAAAGAAGTCAAATCCATTGGTTTTGATGGCTTTGTATTAGCTAATGGAGCACATATTGTGACTGAAGGAAAAACAATAGACTCTTTAACATTACCTTATGAAGAAACAAAGAAACTTATTGAATATGTGGAATCACAAGGTTATGAATATGTACTTCTTACAACTGATCGTTGTTATTTAAAGAAGGAGTCACCACATATGTATGAATTCTATGCTTGGTGTAATATTGATATGGATTCTTTATGCAACGATTATGATTTAGATGAAGTACTAAAGAAAACAATTAAATTAGAAATCAGATATAATAAAAAAGAAGACAGCGTAGGACTTATTGAAAGACTAGGGACTTTCTTCTATGAAAAACATGATGATAGCTTGAACATTGAAGTATCTAATATAGATACTTCTAAGGGTCATGGTATTGAAAAAATGTTGAACTATTATGGCTTAGATGTTGATGATAGCTATTGTTTTGGTGATGGACCCAATGACTTAGAAATGTTTAAAACAGTAGGACATCCAATTGCTATGAAGAATGCAATCCCTATGATTTATCATCATGCATCGATTATCTGTGAAGATGTATTGCATGATGGTGTGGCAAAAGAATTAAAGAGACTCTTTTAACTTCTGTGTAAAAACAGAAGTTTTTTGTTTTACACAGATATCTATAGATGTTAATAACATAATAAATTATAATATTATTAGTAATTGATTTTACAACTTTGCTCTTAACGTTAGTTATAAGAAAATTTTAGTTATTATGAATTGGAGGAGCATAGACTATGCAAGGAAACTTATTAGATATCTTTTTTATCTTATTATTAATGTTGATTGATTTTTACCTTCAGAAGAAGATTAATAAAAAAGGATATGAATTTCTATGTATAAATAAAGGCAGATTAAGATATCTAATACTTGTTTTATTTGTGGCTTTTTTTATTTATTTCGTCATTAAGAAACAGTATCTATTGATTCTATGTATGCTGTATATGCTAAGAATAATAGATAAACTCATTTACATAGATAAGAAATAATACTTTTTAAAACTCTAACATTCAAGATGGTAGAAATATTATCTTATTGTTAGAGTTTTTTTTGTCATACGATTTTTGTTGATTAAAAATAATAAAAATAATACAATGATATTGGAGGTGATAAACATGAACTTTGTCTGGAATACAAACGAACTGAATGCATCTGTCGTCTCCATCTATGAAACAAATATTACATTGAATACGACAGCATGCATGCATTTTGAAAATGTGAATTATGTTCTATTAGGTATTGATTATGACAATCATTGTATCGGTATCAAACCCGTGGGAAAGCAAGCCATCAATGACGGAATCTATCCACAGGACCAGCTTCATAAGATATCAAGAGGCAAGTCCTATGGAAGAATCACAAATAAACCATTTATTAAAGAACTTGCTGATTTGATTCCTCTCGATTTCAATGAAAAGAATGTTTATAAGTTTAAAGGAACATATGACATTGTTCATGAAGTTCTCATTGTTGACTACAAGGAGGGAAGACTAAATGGATAGTTTGGTAGTGTGGTCAGGTGTTATGATTGCGTGTATTGTGGTAGAAATTCTCACGGTATCACTAGTAAGTGTCTGGTTTGTGATTGGTGCTTTTGCGGCATTGATTGCCTGCTTATTAAATGTATCAGTTCCAATACAGGTCGCTATATTTCTAGTAGTATCTGTTATATGCGCAATAGTGGCACGCCCTATGGCTGTAAAAAGTCTGAAAGGCAACATAATACATACGAATAATGATGCACTTATAGGATCTCATGCTCTCGTTATTAAGAGAATTGATGCAGATCATATGGGTGAAGTAAGAATTAAGAATCAGATTTGGTCAGCATCTTCACTTCATAATTTGACTTTAGAAGAAGGAGAATATGGAGAAGTTGTCGCAATTGAAGGTGCACATCTAGTTGTAAAAAAGGAGGGTAACTAGTATGTTAGGATTTATTTTAATGATTTTATTAATCGCAATTGTTGTTATTCTTATTTTCAGTACAGTAAAGATCGTTCCACAGTCATATGCTTATGTAGTAGAAAGAATCGGTGCATATGACCGTACATTGAATGTAGGTTTACATATTCTTATTCCTTTAATTGATCGTGTATCTAATCGTGTATCATTAAAGGAACAGGTTATGGACTTCGCTCCACAACCAGTTATTACTAAAGATAATGTTACAATGCAGATTGATACAGTTGTCTATTTCTCTATCACAGATCCTAAGTTATTTACTTATGGTGTAGTAAGACCAATTAATGCGATTGAAACATTAACTGCAACTACATTAAGAAATATTATTGGTGAACTTGAATTAGATGACACATTAACATCAAGAGATATCATTAACTCTAAGATGAGATCTATTCTTGATGATGCTACCGATCCATGGGGTATCAAAGTAACTAGAGTAGAAGTTAAAAACATTCTTCCACCAAGAGATATTCAGGAAGCAATGGAAAAACAGATGCGTGCAGAACGTGAAAGACGTGAAGCTATCTTAGTTGCTGAAGGTAAAAAACAGGCTGCTATCTTAAATGCAGAAGGGGATAAGGAATCTCTTGTATTACGTGCAACAGCTGAAAAAGAAGCACAGATTGCGAAAGCTGAAGGTCAGGCTGAAGCATTAAGACTTGTTTATGAAGCACAAGCTAAAGCTATTCAGTATATTAATGAAGCAAATCCTGAATCTGCTTATATCCAGTTAGAAGGATTAAAAGCATTAAAGAACTTAGCTGATGGACAAGCTACAAAGATTATTGTACCTAATGACTTAGCAGGGTTAGCTGGTACACTTACAACTTTATCAGAATCACTTAAGGATCCTAAAAAGCCTGAGTAACAACAGTCAGAAGACAGATACTGTCTTCTGATTTTTTTGTATCTAAAAAGCCGTGCGTGTTGCACGGCTTGTATAATCATTTGAAGATATCCTTTATCTTACTACCAACAGGTTTATAATTAAGCAATTTCTTGATTTCTTCCTTGTCTAAGTATTCTTCAATATAACCACAATTCTCACAAATATAGAAAGTCTTCTTTGCGGTATTTCCCTCTTTGAATATAGCGAAAACTTGCGAAGGCTTATTAATATGATTCGTTATTTGAGAAATATTACCACCACCATTTTCATGGAGCTGATCTTTAATAATAATAATTTTATCATGATTACATTTTGGGCAGATTCCAGTCTTTTTCATAGTGAGTTCTCCCTATACCGTTACAATAGTTGTATATTCTTTATAATGTTTTAATACATCAGGATCAATTTCATTATCGGTAATGACTGCATCAAAATTAAAGAGATCATAGAAGATATAAAAGTCAGAACGATTAAACTTAGTAGAATCTACAAGTAAATATCTATTCTTCGCATTATCTAAAGGTATACCCTGTGATTCTCCTTCTTCTAATGAATAAGTTGTAATACCACTATTAAAGATACCGTTACACCCAATAAAGGCTTTTGTATATCTTAGTTTACTTAATACCATATTAGTGATAGGACCTACAAAGGTATTTGTATTACTACGATATTCTCCACCTGTTAACATTACATCAGTAGGAGTATGACCACTCAAGATATTAAATACTGCAAGAGAATTCGTAACTACTCTAATATTACGTCCACATAACTGCTCAGCTAATAACTGAATAGTAGTACCAGGCCCTAAGAATATAGTTTCTCCTTCTTGAATAAGACTTGCTGCTTTATGCGCAATTCTTGTTTTTTCTTCTATCTGTACAGAAGACTTCTCTAAATGAGAACGTTCATGATCCATACTAAAAGATAAACTCTGTGCTCCACCATGTACTCTTAATAATTTACCAGACTTCTCTAATTCATCTAAATCTCTTCTTGCGGTCATATCTGATATTTCTAATTGTTCCATAATTTCATTGATAGAAATAATACCTTTTTGATTGACCATCTGTGTAATTCTTACAAGACGTTCCTTTTTTAACATGTTTTCACTCTCCTTGTCAGTGTCAGTATATCATTCAAAATAATCTGAATCAACACAAAACAAACAAAAACAAACATACAGAAAATGATTTTGCTTGTTTTTTATCATAAATGTTTGTAAATGTTTAATTATTTGTTTTGTATTGTTTATATTTGTTGACAAATGTGTTGAATGCGATTACACTGTAGTTGTAGAAAACAAAAGAGGAGAAAAAAGAAAATGACTAAAGATGAATTAAGTATGGTAGGCTTTGAAATCGTAGCTTACTCAGGAGATGCAAGAAGTACTTTATTAGAATTATTAAAAGAAATGCGTGCAGGTAATTTTGATAATGTAGAAGAAAAGTTAAAGGAAGCAGATGAAAATATCAATCTCGCACATCAGTCTCAGACAACTATTCTTCAGCAAGAAGCACGTGGTGAAGATATGGAAATGGGATTTATCTTCATTCATGGACAGGATCATTTGATGACTACAATTTTATTAAGAGATGTTATTGAAGATTTTATTACTTTATATAGAGAAAGAGGGACAAAATAATGTTAGACGCTGTCATTAAGAAAATTGAAAAAGGTAAACCATTTTTCGATAAAATTGCTCAAAATATTTATTTAGGTGCTGTACGTGATGGCTTCTTAACTGCAATGCCAGCAATCTTATTCTCAAGTGTATTTATCTTAGCTGCTTCAATTCCAGAAATCTTTGGAATTAAGTTGCCAGCAGATGTCTCAACATGGTTGTGGAAAGTCTATAACTATTCAATGGGTATTGTTGGTTTACTAGTATCAGCAACAACTGCAAAGTGCTTAGCTGAAAGCATGAATCGTCGTTTACCAGAAGGTAAAGTAATCAACACAACTTCAGTTATGCTTGCAAGTATTTGTGGTTTCTTTATGTTAGCAGTCAGTGATGTAAAGCTTGGTATCTCTACTACTTATTTAGGTACTAAAGGTTTACTTGCTTCATTCATCGCTGCATTCATCACAGTTAAGATGTATAAGTTTTGTGTTGAAAAAGATGTCACTATTCATATGCCAAAAGAAGTGCCAGGTACAATCTCTCAGATGTTCAGAGATGTGTTCCCATTCTCTTTCTCAGTATTGGTATGTGTTATTATTGATTTAATTGTTCGTAATTTATTTGGTTATACTTTTGCAGAAGCAATCATCACATTATTACAGCCATTATTCACAGCTGCAGATGGTTATTTAGGAATCTGTATTATCTGGGGTGCAATGGCAATGTTCTGGTTCGTTGGTGTACATGGTCCAAGTATTGTTGAACCAGCTATCGCTGCAATCATCTACGCAAACGTAGATGCAAACTTAGTATTATTTAAAGCAGGACATCAGGCTGCAAATGTATTAACAGTAGGTTTAGGTAACTTCGTAGGTACAATGGGTGGTACAGGTGCTACTCTAGTTGTTCCATTCTTATTTATGTTATTTGCTAGATCTAAACAGTTAAAAGCTGTTGGTAAAACTACTTTCATTCCAGTATGTTTCGCAGTTAATGAACCATTATTATTTGCGACTCCAATCGTATTAAACCCTTATTTCTTTATTCCATTCTTACTTGCACCAATGGTGAACGTATCATTATTCAAGTTCTTCGTTGATGTATTAAAAATGAACTCATTCATTTATGTATTACCTTGGGCTACTCCAGCTCCAATTGGTTTAATCTTAGGTACAGGTATTAGTTTCTTAGCAGTATTACTTGCAGTATTACTTATTGTCGTAGATGGTATTATTTACTTACCATTCGTTAAAGCATATGATGCTTCATTATTAGAAGAAGAAAAACAGAAAGAAGCTTTAGAAGCATTAGAAGAACAGGTTAAAGAAGAAGAACCTGAAACAAATGAACCTCTTCAGTTAGATAAGAAGATCAATGTATTAGTATTATGTGTAGGCGCTGGTACAAGTGCTATGTTTGCGAATGCCGTTAAAGAAGGGGCTAAAGAAACTGGTTTACCAGTAGATGCTACTGCAAGTGCTTATGGTAACCACTATGAGATCTTAAAGAACTATGATGTTGTTGTCTTATCTCCACAGGTACAGGCTCATTTAGAAGAAGTAAAACAGGATGCTAAAGAAGGTACTAAAGTCATTGCGACTAAGGGTGCTCAGTATATTCAGTTAACTCGTGATCCTAAGGGTGCTGTTGAATTTATCGTTGAACAGGAAAAGGAAGGTTAAGTAAATGAAATTTTCTGATGATTTTATCTTTGGTGGCGCTACAGCTGCTTATCAGTGTGAAGGCAGTACTTTAGATTATGGTAAAGGTAAAGTGTCTTGGGACGACTTTCTTGCAAAGCAGGGTCGTTTCAAGGCAGACCCTGCCAGTGATTTCTACCACCAGTATGGACAAGATTTAAAGCTATGTAAAATGTTTGGTATTAATGGAATTCGTATCTCTATTTCATGGGCACGTATCTTCCCTGATGGTACAGGAAAAATCAATCAGGAAGGTATTGATTTCTATCATAGAGTATTCCAGGAATGTCATAAGAATAACGTAGAACCATTTATCACATTACATCACTTTGATACACCTGACACTTTATATCAGAAGGGTGATTTCTTAAATAGAGAAACAGTAGATGCATTTGTAGACTATGCAAAGTTCTGTTTTGAAGAATATAAGGATGAAGTTAAATACTGGTTTACTTTCAATGAAATCTGGGCAGTAGCTACAAACACTTATATTGAAGGTACATTCCCTAATGGCGAAAAATATAATATGACAAAAGCATTCCAGATTATGCATAATATGATGCTTGCTCATGCGAAAGCTGTTGTTGCTTATAAAGAAGCAGGATATAAAGGACAGATTGGCTGTGTACAGTCATTAGAATATAAGTATCCTTATGATGAAAATAGTTTAGATGATATACAGGCTGCAAAGAACGAAGATGTATTACAGAACCAGTTCTTATTAGATGCAACTTTCAAAGGATATTACTCTACTGAAACAATGGAAATCGTAGATCGTTTAGTAGCTATAAATAATGGCCAGCTAGATTTAAGAGATGAAGACTTTGAAGTTATGAAGAAAGCAGCTGTCTTAATTGACTACATGGGTATGAACTATTATCAGTCACGTTTCATTCAGTATTATGATGGTGAGAATGATATCCATCATAATGGTACAGGTGAAAAGGGTACTTCACGTTTCTGCTTAAAGAATGTAGGACGTAGAATGGAAAAAGAAGGTATTCCTAGAACTGACTGGGATTGGTTAATTCATCCAGAAAGTATGTTTGATATGTTAGTGCGTATTCGTCAGCAGTATCCAAACTACAAGTGTATCTATATTACAGAAAACGGTATGGGTTATAAAGATGAATTTGTAGATGGTGTCATTGATGATGCTCCAAGAATTGATTACATCAAGAAACATCTACAGTATGCACTTAAAGCAGTTGAAGCAGGTGTTAATGTAAAGGGCTATTTTGTGTGGTCTCTCATGGATATGTTCTCATGGACTAATGGTTATAATAAACGTTATGGTTTATTCTATGTAGACTATGAAACACAGAAACGCTATCCAAAAGCAAGTGCTTATTGGTATAAGAGTGTATCAGAAACGAAAGAGGTATAGTTATGAATTCTTATAAAGGAGTTATATTTGATTTTAATGGAACATTGTTTTTTGACAATCCAAAACATGTATTAGCCTGGGGAAAGATTTCCGAGGAAATAAGACATCATGGAATTAGCGAAGAAGAGCTACATGAACATTTCAATGGTGTTCCTAATAATAAGATCATTGAATATATGTTTGATGGACAATGTACAGATGAAGTGAAACAGAAATATTCTTTACTTAAAGAACAGTACTATCGTGAATTCTGTAAGGAAGATAAAGAAACATTTCATTTAGTTGCTGGCGCTACAGAATTTTTTGATAAACTTAAAAACAACAACATTCCATTTACTATCGCAAGTGCATCCATTAAACCAAATATTGATTTCTTTGTAGAATCATTCCATCTTGATCATTGGATTAATCCTGATGATATTGTTTATGATGATGGAACATATGATAATAAGATCATGATGTTCAAGAAAGCAGCTAATATTCTAGGAGTAGATATAAGTGACTGCTTAATCGTTGAAGACTCCCTAAGTGGTATTGAAAATGCCTATAAAGCAGGATGTAGAAATATAATCGTAGTCGATTCTGCAAATAAAAGAGAAGAATATCAGAAGTTACCAGGAGTAACAAAAGTGATTGATTCATTTAAAGAAATTTAAACAAAGAGCCATCTTATTAAAGATGGTTCTTTTTGCAAGAAAACAAGATGGACGCTTCACTATGATAATTCAGTCTTTTGTTAAGAACGATTTCGTTGTAAAATCCTGTCTTTGACAGTTGTACATATAAAAACCCTTCAAAAATACTGATAAATTCAGCGTTTTTTGAAGGGCTTTTTGCTTTAAAAATGTGCTAATATTTTCCTGTCTTGGTATTTTTTATAATTTTTTTCATATTTTTCTCGCCATTTATCTGATAGTCGGTTCTGAACCCAAATGCTTCATGAAGAATATCAGTTGCATCATTTCTTGTATACGTTGGGATATACCCGCTTCCTTCAAAGTGCTGGAAGTTATATTCTCTTAATGTATCAATAAGCTTCTCAATAGTTAGCTTGTTGCCTGTTTTGTTTTCAAGTATTCTGACAAACATCAGTGCAATGAAGCATGTGAGGAAGTGTGCTTTTATTCTGTTATCATTCTGAAGATATACGGGTCTTGCCTTGAATTCAGATTTCATGATTCTGAATGATTCTTCAATTTCCCATCTTCTCTTATTAACTTCAATGATATCCTTTATATCATCCTCTAATGTAGTACATACTGCATAGAATCCATCATACTTTTCTTCTTCAGCTATTTTGCCATCATTCACAACTACTTCCACATTATCTGCAACCTCGCCATTGTCAGTATATCTGACCTCATCAAGGAATCTTGAAGGGCTGTTAGGGTTTTTAGTAGTTGTTTTCTTATTGCTTTCAGCTGATTTTCTAGCTCTTTCAATCTGTCTGCTTCTGATGTATCTCTGGTAGGCTCTGTGTTTTGGAGAGAATGAAACAATGATTCTCTGTTCGATGCCGTTCTCATTGATCCATCTTTCCTTGTACCAGATGCCATCTTCAGATGTATCACCTTCATCAACAGCCTTCATTACAGAAGATATGTCTATTCCATTACTATCACCCTTAGACCATCCTTCTGGATTAAGTGCCCAGTCCTTTATGTGCTTCTTAATCTTTTTAAGAGACTGTGTGACGATATATGAACAATTCTTTTGTATATTGAATTCTCTATTTTCTTTAGAAGCAAGCCCTGCATCAGTGCATACAACGAACTTTGTGATACCAAAATCCTTTATTATCTTCTTTTCAACTGGAATGAGTGAAGGCTGCTCGTTCTCATTGCCAGGGAATATGACAAATGAAAGAGGAAAGCCATTACCATCCATAAGAAGTCCCATCTGAATGATAGGGAGTGGTCTATGTTCCTTGCACTTGCCGTATCTGCAGTTACCGCGTTCTTCTTCTATTTCAAAGAAATAGTTTGTGCAGTCATAATAGAGGACAGAAGTGTTTCTATTTACAACCTTCTTTGAGTTCTCATAAAGGAATTCCTGGATTGTATCGCACTTTTCTGCTAGAACATCAAGTGATCTATAAATGTCATGAAGCTCGAATGTAGGCTGTTCAATAAAGTTTTTTGAATCCTCAAAAGCAGAAAGCTTGCTTGATGGATAGATAATTCTTGAATATATGAGTCTTGATAGGACATCTGCAAGATCATATTCGAACTTATACTCATCCTGAATATCTCTGCAGATCTTATCGAGCTTTAGACTGTGGAATATATCCTGAAGGAAAAGATAGCCACCATTATATGATGTCTGTTTCATTGGTTCCAGAAGCTTTGACTGCGATAGGGAGATAAGGACAATATCCTTATCTCTTTTTTCTTCCTCAGTCATCTTCCTGGCAATCTTTTTCCCCCAGGCTATGACTTCATCCTCGCTGTTATTATGTTGAGGAAGGAGTTCTTCCATAGTTCCTAGTTTTTTTACTATCTTTGAAGTGGATTTACCATTCTTTCTGAATGATTTCTGGATGTAAAGTGATTTAGAGTTCTTTGATTTTGAAATAATCAGATTCATGAGCATCATCTCCTATGTCTATTATAGCACACATTAGCCCATGTTAGTACATATATTTTCACAAATTTGACAATAAAAAAACTCAAAAGCATTGATATAATCAACGTTTTGAGCGATTTGGTTAGTGAAAAAATGAAGACAACTGTCAAACTCCCGAGAACTATCTTAAAAATGCAAGTTGATTTAGTAAATGCTGATTGTAAGTATAATAATGCCTATTAGTTTGGATTCGGTTTGCCTTTAAATTTCCTTCTCTAGCTCAACGTTATAATATCTTAACAGATACGCCTAAAAGTTCAGCAAAATCCTTTGGCTTATAATTTGTGATATTTGATGAGTTCATTTTAACGCTCTCCTTTGAGGGGATTTGAACACATTTAATCACAATAGTCGATATATTTAGTTACTTATATTTTTCTCCTTTTTCATGTATTATAAAATAGATGGAAGAGAGAATCAAAGGTGTTATAATACAAAAATAGAGGTGGTATTATGTTGAAAATTACTTATATAACTCATAGCAGTTTCTTTATAGAAACAGATCGTACATGCTTGTTATTTGATTATTATACAGGGACTATTCCCAAAGTACCTGAAGGAAAGAAACTTTATGTTTTTGCAAGTCATAGACATGGTGATCATTATTCTAAGAAGATCTTTGATTTAAAGAAAGAATACAAAGATGTTCATTATTTACTATCTAGTGATATAGAAAAAATAGAAGATGATTCTATCTCTTATTTAAAGGATAATATTGTCTGTTTTGATTCTAATATAGAAGTGAGTACTTATTTATCAAATGATGAAGGTATTGCGTTTATGGTAAAAGTAGATGGTTATACTCTTTACCATGCAGGAGACCTCAATAACTGGGACTGGATTGGGGAAGATAAAGAGTGGCTGGATTGGCAAAAGAACCTTTATCATGCAGAACTAGAAAAGATGAAGGACTTTGATATAGATGTAGCTTTTATTCCTTTAGATCCTCGTCTAGAAGATAATTATCATGAAGGTATTACAGACTTCTTAAAAGTATGCCATACGCGTTATATTGTCCCAATGCATTGTTGGAATAAATATGATGTCATTGAAAGATTTATAGAAGAACATGGTCATAAAGATCAGGTTCTCTCATTTACACAAGAAGGAGAAGTAATGGATGTCAAAATATAAAATACTTTGGGTTATTCCCCTCTTTTTTATAATTTCTATATGTGGTGTTCTCTATTTTCAGAAAAATATATCAAATGATATGTCTCGCTTTGAGATTGCCTATATTAATAATCATTTGATTATTCCTGATAGCCAGGAAATCATTGAAAAGGGTTATCCTAAAAATGAATCAGGAGAAACCTATGGACCTGATTTATCAGACTATGTAGGTAGTGTTCCTGATCTCATTCTTGCAGAAAGTGAAGAAGGAATTAAAGGTTATTTAAAGAAGACAGACAAGGATTCTATTACATCAACGTCACGTACATTACCACTTTATTTACAGGATGGTCAGACAAAGATTGCAGAACTGACACTCAAAACAAAATAATTTCCCAGGAAAAGGAGGAATCACATGACACTCAATCAATTACGTTATGTCGTCATGGTGGCACAAACAGGAAGCATTACTCAGGCGGCTAAAAGACTATTTATCTCACAGCCTTCTCTTACAAATGCGATTAAAGAATTAGAAAGCGAAATGCATATCACAATCTTTAGACGCACCAATAAAGGTGTTATTATATCTAGAGAAGGAGAAACATTCTTAAGTTATGCTAGACAGGTATTAGATCAAGCTGATTTACTTGAAGAACGCTATATGAATGATAAACATCAAAGTCCTCATTTTAGTGTATCCTGCCAGCATTATTCATTTGCAGTTAATGCCTTTGTGGATGTTATTAGACAGTTTGGTGTTAACCAATATGATTTTACATTAAGAGAAACAGAAACACATGAAATTATCGAAGATGTTTCTACTATGAAAAGTGAAATAGGTGTTCTTTATACATGCCCTAAGAATGAAGAAGTCATCATGAAGATGATCAGACAGAATAACTTAGAATTTAAAGAACTCTTTGTCGCAAAACCTCATGTCTTTATTTCTTACCACCATCCTCTTGCTTATAAGAAGACATTAACTCTTAAAGACTTAGAAGATTACCCATATCTTTCTTTTGAACAGGGAGAATATAATTCTTTCTATTTCTCAGAAGAAGTATTAAGTACATTGGATAGAAAGAGAAACATTAAGGTAAGAGACCGTGCGACACTCTTTAACTTGTTGATAGGGTTAAATGGTTATACTGTGTCTACTGGTATTATCTCTAAAGAATTGAATGGTGAAACAATTATTTCTGTTCCTTTATTAGTGGATGAAATTATGAAAGTAGGCACTATTACACAAAAGAATATGATTCTTTCACGTTATGGAGAAGCTTATATGGAGGCATTAAAAAAGCATATATAATGATAATTTCTTGATTTTACTACTTAAATATTACAAGTGATATTCTTGCTTTTTTTGATTTTTGGTGTAAAATACTACCAACATCACAAGCGTGATGTTGAAGGAGGTAAGACTCATGTTGAAACGTTATTTAGAGAAACTGATCTCTTTTGGCTGTAGTCTTCAGGATGTCCCTCTCGTTGATGTTGTTTATGAAATGCCAGAAGGTCAGAACTATCATTTAGTGAAATATATATCAGGTAAACAAGGATGCTTATATGTTGATATCGATGCCTTTAGGAAGGAAGATCAAAAATCCTTATTTGCGTTATTTACAGAATTAAGACGTTATTATCAGGATTATACAAATATGGAACAGCCACATGATCTTGAATATGTTATCGATGCCAATGCCTTTGCGGTTATGGTTATGAAGGTCTACTTCGGCGTAGATTCTCCAGTTAATCATGATCTACCAATGACAAGAGTGATGCTTGCATCACATCGTCTCTCACAACAATTAAATATCAAGTAAAAAGAGTGGCCGTGGCCACTCTTTTCTTAAGGATTGTAAGGATATGTTTTTTTTAGTTACTAGTTAGAAGTAACTAACTAGATATTATCATATATATAGGGTAAATGCAATAAATATATTAAATTAATTTTTCTGGTCATTTTACTTGTTTAATAACTATAGTTATGCTAGACTAACTACAGTTAGAGAAGTCTAACTCGGAGGTAAACAATGAACAAATATTTAATTGAGAAAGTATATGGACGTGAAATTATTGATTCTCGTGGAAATCCTACAGTAGAAGCAGAAGTGACTCTTGCAGATGGTACAGTAGGACGTGCTGCAAGCCCTAGTGGTGCTTCTACAGGTGAATTTGAAGCATTAGAATTAAGAGATAACGATCCTAAGAAGTTTGGTGGTAAAGGTGTTTCTAAGGCAGTCGAACATGTGAATAATGAAATTGCGAAAGCAGTCATTGGTGCAGATGCAAGAGATACATATCATGTTGATAAACTAATGATTGAAGCAGATGGTACAGAAGATAAATCTAACTTTGGTGCCAATGCGATTCTAGCTGTTTCTTTAGCAGCTGCTCAGGCTGCTGCTAAGAGTGAAGGTATTTCTTTATACCGTTTCATTGGTGGTGTGAATGCGAATAAGCTTCCTGTCCCAATGATGAATATCTTAAATGGTGGTGCTCATGCCACAAATACTGTGGATGTACAGGAATTTATGATCATGCCAGTAGGTGCTGATAGCATTAAAGACGCTTTAAGAATGGCGACTGAAGTATTCCATGCATTACAGTCACTATTAAAGTCTAAGGGACTCGCTACTTCAGTAGGTGATGAAGGTGGATTTGCGCCAGACTTATCAACTGATGAAGAAACAATTGAAACTATTCTAGAAGCAGTCAAGAATGCAGGTTATGAACCAGGTAAAGACTTTGTACTTGCGATTGATGCTGCATCAAGTGAATGGAAGACAGATAAGAAAGGCTTCTATAAATTACCTAAGTCAGGTAAGACTTATACATCTGCAGAGTTAATTGCACATTGGAAATCTTTAGTTGAAAAGTATCCAATCTATTCATTAGAAGATGGTTTAGATGAAGAAGACTGGGAAGGCTGGACACTTATGACTCAGGAATTAGGAGACAAAGTACAGCTAGTAGGTGATGATTTATTCGTTACTAATACTAAACGTTTATCTAAAGGTATTGAATTAAAAGCAGGTAATTCTATCCTTATTAAGTTAAACCAGATTGGTACGCTATCTGAAACATTAGAAGCTATTAAGATGGCTCATAACGCAAACATGACAGCCATTGTATCTCATCGTTCTGGTGAAACAGAAGATACAACTATTGCGGATTTAGCTGTCGCCCTCAATGCAGGTCAGATTAAAACTGGTGCACCAAGTAGAACTGAAAGAGTGGCTAAATACAATCAGTTACTTCGTATTGAAGAAGCTTTAGGTGATAGTGCAGTTTATCCTGGTATTAAAACATTCAAGTTCAATAAGTAAGGCAGAGAAATCTGCCTTTTTTTACTTCTCTTTTAATTGTTTTGTGTTATGATATATGGACATATTTTCGGGGGAGACATTATGGAACATTTTAAAAGAGGAGTACTTCTCACTTTAATTGGTGGGACATGCTGGGGTTTTTCAGGTGCAAGCGGACAGTTCTTATTTACTCATTATCAAGCCAATCCGATGTGGCTCACATCTATGCGTATGTGTTTTGCGGGATTATTGATTACACTATTTGGTGCATTGACACAAAAAGAAGCGATGAAACGTTTAGTAAGTCAAAAGAAAGACTTGATTAAAACATTTGGTTTTGGTTTTGTCTTAATGTTGTGCCAGTTTACTTATTTACAGGCTATTAATACATCCAATGCAGGAACTGCCTCAGTATTGCAGTATCTTTCACCAATTTATATCATGATCTTCGTTTGTCTTACATCAAAGAGATTATCAAATAAGATTGAAGCATTATGTATTGTTTTAGCCTTAGGTGGTGCCTTTGTGATTGCAACACATGGTCGTTTAAACGGCTTAGCACTTACTCCAACAGGATTATTCTGGGGTATTGCCTGTGGTTTTACGAGTGCTGCTTATTCTATTTATCCTAAGCGTCTGATGGCAGTTTATGGTAGTGTACCAGTTACAGGTATTGGAATGTTATTTGGTGGTGTTGTGCTATTATGTGCAGGCAAGACATGGACTCTTGCACCTGCATTAGACTTAGATGGATTACTTGTGACAATAGGTATTATAGTTATTGGTACAGCTGCTGCCTTTACATTGTATTTACAGGGAGTTGTAGATATTGGACCAGTCAAAGCAAGTATGATTGCAAGTATTGAACCTGTTTCAGCTACATTATTTGCCTTTGTATGGTTATCTACACCGTTTAAGGGTATTGATCTCATTGGTTTTGCGATGATTCTTGTGACAATCTTCTTATTAGCGCTTCCTAGTGATCAAGTATCAAATTCATAACTATTACATATATTTTGTAATATAATAGTATTAGGGAGTGGTTAGTATGAAGAAGTTAAAGAAGGGGATTCCATTTCTCATTTATATGATGATTTGGTCTTTGTATATATTATTTGCCTGGTCAAGAACACATCCAGGACAGATTATTGAAGTGTCATTATTTATTTTATATTTAGTATTGCCTGCATCAGCTTTTATTATATCAGTACTCTATGGTCAGTCAGATCATTGTGCTATTTACTTACTTACATTATTCTTTGGTATGATGGAGCTACTTGGCTGTTATCTTAGCTTTATTCATGTTTCATTGACAGATATTGAAAAGATTCTTGCACCAAGTTCAGAAATAGTATTATATGGTGTATTTCCATCATTACTTGGAATAATAATTGGACAATATATAAACAAACAGAACCGCTACCAGATGTAGCGGTTCTTTCTTATAGTTCTTTATCGTTAAGAATAGAGATTGTACTTCTATATGAGATGATTAAGACAACGAGTACAATGAAGGCATATATTCCAATGAGTAGGAATGCTGAAATTTGACACATCAACATGCCAACTGATGTGGCACCACTTGCAGCTGCAAGAAATAAAACAAGCATCAACATTAAGACAATAATAGTTGCCTTTTCACGACCGTATTTCATCATTACAGGAATCGTGATAGAAATATATATGAATGCGGAAAAGAGCATGGCAAGCTGTACAATCATTGTTTCTAAGTTAATATGAGTTGCGGAACTTATAAAGAAAGCAATCAGCCATGATATGAATGTAACAGTGAGTGCATAGATATATTTCTCTAAACAGTATTCTTTCTTACTGAAAGGCAGGGCAAAGAGATAAGTCATCTCTTTGTGATACATATCATAAGAAAATGAATTGAAGACAAGTCCTGTTCCCATAAATGTAAGATAACTAGAAATATACGCAAATCCAGAATTTGCATAAGCCATAATCAGACAGATTACAACAATCGTTACAATATACTTTATTTGAGACTTGAGTAATATTAAATCTTTTTTGAGTAGTCCTTTCATAAGCGCTCTCCTTTTAATAGAATAGGAATCATTGTATCAATATGATTCTGTTCAATCACAATAGTAGGATAGTTTTCACTATAGAACTGTCTTTCGTTTGTAAGACATGAATAACCAAACGGTTCTTTCATTACTGCAAGCAGGTAATCTTTATCTAAGTTTTCATAATCTTCTTTAGATACCTTTAACACGCCATAAAGAGAAAGAAGTGTATCCATTTCTTCATGCATAATCATATGTCCATGATCAATAATATAAAGATCATCACATAATGATTCTAAATCACTGGATATATGAGAAGAAATAAGAATTGTACAATCTTCCTGTTCCATATAATCTCTTAGTATATCAAGTATTTCATCTCTGGTAAGAACATCAAGTCCTGCAGTTGGTTCATCTAAGATCAGCAATTTTGCATGATGTGTTAAGGCAATAATGATATTCAGTTTTGCTTTCATGCCTGTAGAGAATGTACGTGTTTTCTTATCTAAAGAGATATCAAAACGCTGACAATAAGATCGAAACAAATCTTCATCAAAACGTTCATAAGTACATTTAAGAATATTGATTATATCGGATACAGTAAAGAATTCACTGAATCCTGTTTCACTTAATACGACACCAATATCCTGTTTACTAGGTATCTGTATGTTACCTTCATCAATAGGATTAATACCAAGAATACTTTTGAATAATGTGGTCTTACCAGCACCATTCATTCCTATAATTCCAGTAATCACACCTTTAGGAATATCTAAACTACAATCAAGAGTAAATGAGTCATAACTCTTTTTTAAATGATTAATGTGAATCATAAATATCCTCCATAATAAGAGATAACATGTCCTGCATTTCCTGATAAGTAATGCCAGAACATTTCCCTTTTTCTATAGCACGAGATAATAGTTCTTCTGTTTCTCTTAAACAATTTTCTTTTACTTCATTTTGAGAAACCTCTAACACATAGCTTCCTTTTCCATGAACAGTTGTTGTATAGCCTTCTTTTTCCAAGAAATCATAGGCTTTCTTCACAGTTAAAGCACTGATTTTTAATTCTTTAGATAAAGCACGTACTGAAGGGAGTGCTTCATTAGGAGATAACTGATTAGAGAGTATTGCTTCTTTAATGGCTTCTACAATTTGTTCATATATAGGAATCATTGACGAATGATTAATGATAATATGCATATCTCTTCCTCCTATAAACAGTATATAACAGTGTATAACACCGTGCAATACAAAATTCAAATTTTGAAAATAATAAGCATAATCTTTCAATGTTTGATAGTATACTCTTGAAAACAAGGAGGACATAATCATGAGTTTTAGAGAAGACTTTTATTGGGGTGGCGCAACTGCAGCCAACCAGCTAGAAGGAGGATGGCAGGAAGGTGGAAAAGGTATTTCCTGCCCTGATGTATGTACTGGAGGAACAGCAACAGTAAGTAAACGTATTACACCAGTATTAGAAGAAGGTACTTTCTATCCTTCACATGATGCGATTGATCATTACCATCGTTTTAAAGAAGATATCGCATTATTCGCAGAAATGGGATTCAAGATGTATCGTTTCTCAATTGCATGGACTAGAATTTTCCCGAATGGGGATGAAGAAACACCAAATGAAGCAGGTTTAAAGTTCTATGAAGAATTAATTGATGAATGTCGTAAATACAATATTGAACCATTAATTACTATTTCACATTATGAAGTACCATTTAACTTAACTAAGAAATGGAATGCCTGGGCAGATCGTCGTATGATTGACTGTTACTTAAACTTCTGTAAAGCAATTTTTACTAGATATAAAGGTAAAGTAAAATACTGGTTGACTTTCAATGAAATCAACTCAGCGACTACCCCAATGGGTGGTTTCTTATCACAGGGTATTTTAAATGAAATCAAGACAATGAATTTTATGGAACAGGTGGATAATCCTCAGAATCGTTTCCAGGGATTACATCATCAGTTTGTGGCAAGTGCACTTGCAGTCAAAATGGCTCATGAAATTGATCCTAATTATCAGGTAGGTTGTATGCAGATTATGGCCACTAGCTATGGTTTAACATGTGATCCTCATGATCAGATTGTGAACCAGGAAAAGAATCATTTGATGAACTGGTTCTGTTCAGATGTACAGTGCCGTGGTGCTTATCCAAACTATATTAAGAGATACTTTAAAGAAAATAATATCAACGTCGTTATGGAAGAAGGCGATGAAGATATCTTAAAGGCTGGTCCAGTTGATTTCTATACATGTTCTTATTATATGTCTAATTGTCAGACAGCAGATAAGAGTAAAGAAGCAGGTTCAGGTAATATCTTAGGTGGTGTATCAAACCCATATCTTAAAGCTTCTGATTGGGGCTGGCAGATTGACCCAATTGGTTTAAGATATTCATTAAATGAAATCTGGGATCGTTATCAGAAACCTATCTTTGTCGTAGAAAACGGCTTAGGTGCTTATGATAAGATTGATGAAGATGGTAAAGTACGTGATGACTATCGTATCGATTACTTAAGAAGCCATATTGAACAGATGCATGAAGCAGTATTAGATGGTGTTGATTTAAGAGGTTATACTCCTTGGGGATGTATTGACTTAGTATCAGCTTCTACTGGTGAAATGGCTAAACGTTATGGTTTCATCTTTGTAGAAAGATATGATGATGGAACAGGTGACTTCTCTAGACGTAGAAAAGAATCATTCTACTGGTATCAGAAAGTCATCAAAACAAATGGTGAAGATTTAAAATAATATGAAAAAGAAGGACTATGAATTTTATAGTCCTTCTTTAATGTTTATGTCTTTTCTGTTTGACAGAATTACCTTCTTCAGGTCCTTTGAAATCTACTAAAGATCCTAAATCAAAGACCTTAAATCCAGCTTTGACTAATTTTCTTGCTCCTTCATGTGCTGTACCAGCTGCAAGTGCATAAACATAATATGTTGCGGTAGGATCAAGGTCCCTTTTAGCATGCTGATCAATTAATCTAGCAGGATAACATTGTGCATCAACTGGATGTCTGACATCAAACTTTAAATCATCATCTACACATAAAAGAATAATATTCATATTATTTTGAAATTCTTCATAAGCATGATTAAATTCAATTGTTTTTACTGCTTCTTTGCGTTTAAAAAACATAGACTCACCTCACTCATACAATAATATCATTTTCTTATGTATTTTACTATTGCTTTTTAGAAATTGGTATGGTAATATAAACAAGCAGTCTAACTTAGGGGCTTGGTCCAATGGTAGAACATCGGTCTCCAAAACCGTTGATACGGGTTCGATTCCTGTAGCCCCTGCCATCTGTAAACAACGAACATTCATTTGTTCGTTTTTTTTGTTTAATTTTGTGTTTATTTATTTAATACCCCTTTTATTGTGGTATAATATAGTTATGAAAGGGGTTACAATTTATGGCAAAAACTTTAGCATGTATCGTAACAGATCCAGTAGGTTTATATGCGACACCTGCAACGGATCTTATCGAAGTCGCAAAGACATTCGACAGTGATTTTACCTTAACTTATTCAGGTAAAACTGTGAATCTTAAATCGATGATGGGCGTTCTTTCATTAGGTATTCCAACAAAGGCAAAGATTGTGATTACTGCCGATGGAGAAGATGAAGAAACAGGTATTAAAGCAGTACATGAAAAAATGAAAGAATTAGGTATTATCGGATAAAGAATGCATGATGCATTCTTTTTCTTTTTTATGTATAATAGGCGTAAGGAGTTGATGGTATGAAACCAATGATGTGTTTTGATGTGGATGGTACTATTAGAGGTACGACTGATGAACATATAGTATATGATTCAACGATTCTTGCACTTAAGAAGTTAAAAGAAGCAGGATATCCAATCGTTGTTTCAACAGGAAGAGGAAGAGACTCTTTCTTACGTACTGGTATACAGGATATTGCGGACTGGGATGGCTTTGTGTTTAATAACGGTCAGTTGATTACAGATGGGAAAGGCAATGTAATCAATGCCCATCATTTTAAGAATGAGGATGTTATTCGTACAATTGCGAAAGCAGATGAATTGAATCTTGCAGTAACTTTAAAAAAGGAACATCGTATTATCACAAAGGAACCAGATGAGTATGTCTTAGAGACACAGCGTTATTTTGGGAACCAGATTGGTCCTGTAGAAAAGTATAACGGGACAGATCTTGTAGATATGATGATTATCTATGGACCTAAAGGGTGGGACTATAAACCATTTCTTGATTTAGAAGGTATTTCAGTATTACCTGGCTTATCCTGTTTTGCGGATGTCGCCATCGCAGGTGTATCTAAAGCAACAGGTATTATGGAATTAGGAAAGGTATTAGGTAGTGATCATTATGTATGTTTTGGTGATTCACAGAATGATATAGAAATGATGAAGCATGCCTCCTTGTCAATTTGTATGGGTAATGGTGATGCAATGACTAAAGCGGAAGCTAACTATGTTACTGCAGATATTGATGATGATGGTATTTATAAAGCATGTATTCATTTTGGTTATATAAAGGAGTAAAGAAAAATGACATTAAAAGAAGCATATGAAACAGGTAGAGATTTAGATGTATATGTAGATAGTGAAATGGCTGATCAGGATTCACATAGTTTTGATGATTTATGGCAGTCTATTTATGATATTGTGCAAGTATCAGTAGGGGGAATTGTAGAAGAAGACCCTGAAGAATTAAAAAAAGCCATTGCATGGCTTAAGGAAACACAGGATAAAACAGAAGCCTATAAGACTTTAGATATTCCTTTTGAGGTAGAGTAATGAAAGTAGTAGATATGCATTGTGATACACTTTATGAGATGGAAAAGAATCACCTCTCATTAAGTGAAAATAACTTAAATATTGATATAAAAAAGATGGAAGAAGGAGATTATCTTCTACAGAACTTTGCCATCTTTACTGAATTAAAAGAAATAGCAGATCCAGTGGATCACGTTATGAAATGTATTGATTATTTCTATCAGGAAATGAGAAAGAATAAGGATAAGATTCAGCCTGTCACTACTTATGATGAAATTATGGACAATTCACATAATGGTGTCATGAGTGCACTTCTTACTATTGAAGAAGGTGCTGTGATTCATGAAGACCTTTCTTATTTAAGAAACTATTATCGTTTAGGTGTACGTATGGTTGCATTAAGCTGGAATCATATCAATGGACTCACATATCCTAACTTTGATATGAATGATGATACACATGGCTATCATACATATGATGATGTACATGGACTCACTGATGCAGGAAAAGCCTATATTAAAGAAATGGAAGATCTAGGAATGATCATTGATGTCTCTCATATGTCAGATAAGTGTTTCTATGATGTATTAGATATCGTCAAGAAACCTTTTGTGGCATCTCATTCTAATGCACGTGCTGTATGTCCACATGCCCGCAATATGAGTGATGATATGATTTTGAAACTTGCTCATCGTGGTGGTGTGATGGGGCTTAACTATGCTGCAGGATTCTTAGGTGAGAATGCAGAAAAATCACGTATTGAAGATATGGTGAAGCATATTCTTTATATTAAAGATCTAGCTGGTATTGATTGTATTGGTTTAGGTTCTGATTTTGATGGTATTTCACAAAATTTAGAAATGAAAAATGCGTCTTACTTGCCTCAATTAGAACAGGCACTTAAAGACGCAGGACTTACAACTGAAGAAATAGAAAAAGTCTTTTATAAAAACGTATTACGTGTTTATAGAGAAGTCTTGAAATAGAAAAAATGACAGGCCGTATATGATGGGGAAGCCTGTCATTTTCCTTTTAATAACTTTTTGGGGGAGAAGTTATGTAGTCACTTGGGAGTATCCGTGAACTACATATAAGAATATAACGGAGAATTGTGAACCTAATATGAATACAGTTCATATTTATACTAAATAGTGCATATGTCATTCTTTTTTTAATTTGAAAAGTATTATATAATAATATAGATAAATAACGTGAAGGAGAGAAAATATGAAAAATTTATTTTATCGCCTGATGATCTATCTAGATACAGCTAGTGAAACAGATACAAACTATTTTATAGCTTTATTTATGGCTAATAATTTTTATCGTATTCCCGATATGCGTATTAGTGAACTTGCAGAAGAATGTTTTGTGTCTCCAGCAACCATTTCACGTTTCTGTCGTGCTTTAGGATATGAAAACTTTGCACATTTAAAACAAGAATGCAATAGTTTTCATTCTAATAATAAGAAGTTCAATAATTTAATTAATATTGATTTAGAGTGTATGGCACATTCACCAGAAAAAGCAACAGAAGAATTTGCTCAGCAGATTATTGAATCTACAGCAGAAATTTCAAAAATCCTTGATTGGAAAATATTGGATGAAGTACTTCATTTAATTCATGATCATGAAGAAGTCGCTTTCTTTGGTACTCAGTTTTCTACAAGTGCCGCTATTCTATTACAGACAGACTTGTTAATGTTAGAGAAGTTTACGATTGCATATATGGATTCAGAAAGACAATTAGAATGTGCAAAACAGATGACTAAGGATTCTGTCGCAATTGTGATTTCATTAAATGGTAATTTTGAGCATGTGGGACATAAAGTCTTACAGTATCTACATAAATCTCAATGTCATATTGTATGGATTACTTCTACTCATGAAGATAGTCTAGGTATTCCTGTGGAATATAAGGTATTAGTCGGTGGTTCACTTAAAAACAAGACAACCAAGCATGCATTATTAACTGCAGTACAGCTTATGAGCTTACGTTACTATAGTTTGTTTTGTCCAGATCTCAAGTCGATGAAGAAGAAATTGGTATAGGTGATCATATGAGAATAATTAAATCAGAAACAATTACAGAAACAATTAAAGAGTTATGTATTAAAGGTGCTTGTCATCTTCCTACAGATGTTTATAACCGTTTATTAGAAGCCATCTCTACAGAAGATTCTCCTGTTTCCAAACACACATTAGAAATATTAAAGGAAAATGCGGACATTGCAGCGAGTAATCAGGAACCAATTTGCCAGGATACAGGAATGGCCTGTATTTTTGTGGAAATAGGTCAGGAAGTCTATGTGGATGGCAACCTTACAGAAGCTATTAATGAAGGTGTCAGACAGGGGTATACTGAAGGATACTTAAGAAAGAGTGTTGTCGATGATCCTGTCTTTGACCGTATTAATACAAAAGATAATACACCAGCAATTATTCATTATGATATCGTTCCTGGAGATCAGTTAAAGATTACGGTAGCACCTAAAGGATTTGGTAGTGAAAATATGTGTCAGGTTAAAATGCTTAAACCAAGTGATGGGATTGAAGGTGTGAAGGATTTTATTCTCAAGGTTGTTGAAGATGCAGGTCCTAACCCATGTCCTCCTATAGTCATTGGTGTAGGTATAGGTGGTACATTTGATCATGTTACTTATCTTGCGAAAAAGGCAATGATTAAGAAGATTGAAGAACATCATCCAGATCCTCGTTATCGTGCATTAGAAGAAGAAATGTTGGAAAAGGTGAATGCAACGGGTATTGGACCAGCAGGTTTTGGTGGTAAGACAACAGCACTTGCCTTACACGTAGAAACATGTCCAACACATATTGCTGGCTTACCTTGCGCAGTAGCTATATGCTGTCATGTATCACGTCATCAGGAGGTTACATTATGATTAAATTAGAAACACCTCTTACTATTGAAAAGGTTGAATCACTTCGTGTTGGTGATCAGGTATTATTAAGTGGTACGATTTATACAGGACGTGATGCAGCTCATAAACGTTTTGTAGAAGCAATAAAAAATAATGAACCACTGCCATTTGATCCTTGTGATCAAGTTATTTACTTTGTTGGTCCAACACCTACGAAGCCAGGTCATATTATTGGCAGCTGTGGACCTACAACCTCTTATCGTATGGATGCTTATTCCCCTACAATGTTATCAAAGGGATTAAGAGGAATGATTGGTAAAGGTAGAAGAAATAATGATGTAAAAGAAGCAATGAAACAATATAAAGGTGTTTATTTTGGTGCGATTGGTGGTGCAGGCGCTATTATTGCCTCTTGCATCAAATCATGTGAAATCATTGCTTATGAAGATCTTGGTCCTGAAGCAGTACGTCGTTTAGTAGTAGAAGATCTTCCACTCACTGTAGTCATTGATAGTGAAGGACATGATCTTTATGAAATAGGTCGTCAGGACTATTTAAAAGGAAAGGAGTAATTATGGATCAACCATTTAGAGATTATAACGAGACAGATATTCTATATCTTCTTATGACATATGTAAACTTTTCATCTGGACAGGATATGTATTATAGTATTGCGAAAACAATACTTACACATCTTGAACAGATTCCTAGTATTTCAATTAACGATCTTGCAGAACTATGTTTCACATCTCCTGCAACAATCTCAAGATTTTGTAAAGACTTAAATTGTCGTAACTTTGCGACATTTAAGAAAGAAATGGCAATTGCGTTAGAGATTGCCCATGATGAAATTCATTTCTCCATGGATGATGATTTTAAGATTAAGAATGATCCTCAATATCTTGTCAATAAGGTATATGACGATACAAAGAAATCATTAGAATTAGGACAGGCACAATTAGATATTAAAGATATTGATCATATTTGTGAACTTATTCATGATGCTCCTCAGGTATTTATGATTGGTTATCAGTTCTCACGTATTGCCTGTCAGGATTTCCAGTTAAAGATGTTGAAACTTGAAAAATTCCTCTATGCTTTTGCGAATAGAGGAGATGAAGTACAGAGACTTGATCTCATTGAAGAAAATGATTTGGTTATTATTGTAACAGTACGTGCTAGAAAAGAATTGATTGATTCACTTATTACACGTATTAAGAAACAGAAGGCACGTATTTTGATTGTGACTATGAATGAGGATTATACAAATCCTGAAGTAGATTACTACTATCATCTTAATGGTGAAGAAAGTGATTATACACAGTCTTCTATTTCTGGCTTTATTGATACAGTTTCATTCTTTAATATTGTCTATTTGCGTTATGGTTTACTCTATAATCAATATTTGTTATAAGTGTATACGTGACAGTTTTAAGATGGTATAATGGAACAAGCCAAAAAGAAAGGAAGTATCTATTCATGAAGAAAAATGAATTAGTAGAAAAGGTTGCAGAAGGCGCTTCATTAACTAAAGCTGATGCAGAACGTGCAATCAATGCGTTAGTGAGTGCAGTATCAGAAGCACTTGTTGAAGGTGATAAGGTTGCTTTAAAAGGTCTTGGAACTTTTGAAGTCAGAGAAAGAAAAGCGAGAACTGGTATTAATCCTAGAACTCGTGAAACAATCGAAATCGCTGCAAGCAAGGTACCAGCTTTTAAAGCAAGTTCTACACTTAAAGATGCAGTAAATAAATAATACTAAAAAAGTGCTTCGGCACTTTTTTATTTGTTTTTTTTAGTTTAGAATTATGTAAAGGGGAGTGGTGATGATGATTACAATACTCTATACATCAAAACATGGCGCAACAGCCAAAATAGCACGTGTCATTAATACATATCTTGATCATACATGTACATTAATGAACCTAGATGAATTAGATATGGCTGTCTTAGAAAAGACAGATACGATTGTATTAGGTGTTCCTGTTTATTATGGTGCACTTGATCCAAAAATGGTGGATTTTATTAAAAAGAATCAGGGACTACTGATTAAAAAGCATTATTCTATTTATATTACAGCTTTATTCCATACTGAATTCATGAGCTATATTACAAAAGAATTTGATTATTCTATTTTAAAGAATGTAACAACAATGGCAGGACTAGGTGGGGCTATTTATTATCCTGATTTAAATATTCAGGAAAAGATGGTTCTTGCAGTGATGAATAAGAATAGACCTGTTATTCCTAAAGAACATCATGTGAATATCTTTGAGAATTTCGATAATCATGAAATAGAATTATTCTCACAAAAGATTAAAAGAATTGATAACTATGCATGCAAGTAAAAAGGAGAAGCGAAGTACGCTTCTCCTTTAATATTAGTCTACAATAATTGTACCTTCTTTAGGTCCACCAGCAGCATTTGATTCATCAGTATCAATATGCATGAATGTAGCATAAGTATCTTTAACACGGCACATAACATCACCAAATACTAATGAACGACCATTTGTTTCAACTTCTACTTTAACAATCTGACGATCCTTAATACCCATAGCTTCTGCATCTTCTGGAGAGAAGTGGATATGACGTTTTGCAGCAATAACGCCTTCAGTTAATTCAACTTCACCCTTAGGACCAACTAGTTTACAAGCACCACTACCAGCAAGGTCACCAGAACCTCTTACAGGTGCTTCTAGACCTAATGATCTTGCATCAGTAAGAGCTAATTCAATCTGAGTATAATCTCTTACAGGTCCAAGAACAGACATAGCTTTTTCTCCTCTAGGTCCTACTACCTTTACCTTTTCAACACATGCAAACTGACCTGGCTGAGAAAGATCCTTCTTCTTAGTTAATTCATAACCTTTACCAAATAAAGTTTCTAAATCAGCCTGACTTAAATGAATATGTCTAGCTGAAGTTTCAATAATAATCTTGTTATTCATAATCTGCCTCCTAGTCACGTATTTTACACCCTTTTTCTTATTTTGAAAAGGCTTACTTTACAAATTAGTATAAGTGTAACACATCAATGTTTGTTTTCATTGATTTACAAAACTGTTATAATATTTGTAAGTGAGGTTGATGTTATGATTAATATTATTACGTCGGAATTACCAATGATTTGGAAGTTTGTAAAATCAACTATTGATTTATTGGCAGTATGGGTTTTATTGTACTATGGTATCATGATGTTTAAGACAAACATGCGTACTATGCAGTTATTTAAAGGAGTTATTGTGGTTCTTCTTGTTAAGGCTATTACGAGTGTTCTAGGACTTGTGACTCTTGGTACTATTGTAGATGCAGTCATTACATGGGGAGTATTGGCAATTGTAGTCATTTTCCAACCAGAAATACGTGTTTTATTAGAAAAGATGGGACAAACTAAAAATGAAGTACAGCATCGTTTATCTGATGATGAAAGAGAACGTGCTATGGATGAACTTGTTGAATCTATTACAACTATGTCTAAGGATAAAACAGGTGCATTAATTACATTTGAGCGTCGCCAGTCTTTACAGGACTTCATTAATACAGGTGTTAAAGTGTCTGCTTCTATTAAAGCAGAACTTCTTACTACAATCTTCTATGAAGGCACACCTCTTCATGATGGGGCTACTATTATTAAGAATGATATGATTGTGGCTTCTGCCTGTTTCTATCCTCCTACTAATAAGGAAATTCCTTCACAGTATGGAGCAAGACATAGAGCGGCCATTGGTATTAGTGAAATCACTGATTCTTTGACAGTGGTTGTATCAGAAGAAACAGGAAATGTTAGCTTTGCAGCTAATGGAGAACTTACAAGAATTAACTTAAATGAGTTACGTTCTAAATTGATTGCAGAGTTGAACTGGTATGATGAAGGTGGTGAAGACCATGAATGATCCTAAGAAAAAGAAGCAGACGGATTCTACTACGGATTTTTTCTTACAGTTTATGAAAGAAGAAAAGTCTGATAAAGAGAAGACAGAAGCTAAAAAAGAAGAAAGAGAACAGACTTATACTAAAACAGTAGAAAAGTTTTCTTCAGGTTATAACTACTTTAATAAGCTATTAGATAAGCTTCTTGCCAATAAGCATTCTGTACGTATTCTTTCGTTTGTGCTTGCAATATTTTTATTTGTTTCATTCTCTGGTGGAGATGTCATGAATTCTACCACTGCAGGGGCAACTTTAAAGAAAGTGCCAGTACAGGTAGAAGGTTTAAAGGAAGGTTATGAGGTATCAGGACTTCCTGCAACAGTAGAAATAGGATTAATTGGTCCTTCTATGGATATCTATACAACTAAATTGACTAGTAATTATGAGGTTTATTGTGATTTATCTGAATATAATGAAGGAACACATCATGTGACTTTAAAAACAAGAAATTTTGATAATGATTTGACTGTTATGTTGATTCCTGAGACAGTGACTATTAAGATTCTACCTAAGGTAGATGCTAAGTTTGACTTAGGATATAAGTTTATTAATCAAGATAAATTAAATGAAAAATATAGCGTTTCAGTTGATACAATATCTACAAAACGTGTTACAATAACAGCGACACAAAATAATCTAGATAAGATTGATAAGGTCCAGGCGCTTATTGATGTAGAAGGCAAGACAAAAGCATTCCAGCAGGCATGTGAAATTAAAGCATATGATGCCGATGGCAATGAAGTACAATGTACAATCGCACCAGAAAAGGTAAATGTTAGCTGTCATGTAGATTCTTATTCTAAGGAAGTGCCAGTTAAACCGGAATTTGTTGGTCAATTGCGAGATGGCTATCAAATGACAAATTATAAATTATCTAGCTCTACTGTAACTATTTATGGTAAGCGTACTGATATTAGTGATATTAACTATATTACTTGTCAGGTAGATGTTTCTAATTTATCAGGATCAACAACATTATCTGGTATTGCGTTACAGGGAAATGACAAGATAAACAAGATGTCACAGACAACTGTAGATGTGACTATGTTTATTGAAAAGAAATAGAGAGGACAAAAAAATGGGTAAATATTTCGGAACAGATGGTTTTAGAGGAGAAGCAAATAAGACTTTAACAGTAGAACATGCTTTTAAAGTAGGTCGTTATTTAGGTTGGTATTATAACCGTAACCATAAAGCAAAAATCGTTATTGGTAAGGATACAAGACGTTCAAGCTATATGTTTGAATATGCATTAGTTGCAGGTTTAACTGCAAGTGGTGCAGATGCATATCTTCTTCATGTCACTACAACTCCTTCAGTATCTTATATTGTAAGAACTGATGGATTTGATTGTGGTATCATGATTTCTGCATCACATAACCCTTATTATGATAACGGTATCAAGTTAATCAATGATAAGGGTCAGAAGTTTGATGCTGAAGTAGAAAAGCAGATTGAAATGTATATTGATGGTTTAACTGATGAGCTACCATATGCAACTAAGGATGAAATTGGTCGTGCATTAGATTATTCTATGGGTAGAAATAGATATATTGGTTACTTAATGAGTATTCCTAAACGTGCATTTAGAAATGTTCGTGTTGGTTTAGATTGTGCTAATGGTGCTTCATCTAATATTGCAAAAGCAGTATTTGATGCATTAGGAGCTGAAACATATGTTATCAATGATCATCCAGATGGAGTAAACATCAATACTGATTGTGGTTCTACACATATGGAAGCATTACAGAACTTTGTACGTGAAAAAGGTTTAGATATTGGTTTCGCATTTGATGGTGATGCTGATAGATGTTTAGCTGTAGATGAATTTGGTAGAGTTGTAGATGGTGACTTAATTCTTTATGTATGTGGTCAGGAATTAAAGAAAAACAATGAATTAGCGAATAACACAATCGTTACTACAATCATGAGTAATATTGGTCTTTATAAGGCTTTAGATAAGATTGGTATTGGTTATGCTAAGACTGCTGTTGGTGATAAGTATGTATATGAAAACATGGTCACTAATGGTAACGTTATTGGTGGAGAACAGTCTGGTCATATTATCTTCTCTAAACATGCAACAACTGGTGATGGTATCTTAACATCATTAAAGATTCTTGAAACATGTATTGAAAATAAAAAGACATTAGCTCAGTTAACTGAACCAGTAACTATTTATCCACAGTTATTAATCAATGTACGTGTAAGTGATAAAGCTACAGTATTAAATGATGCAGATATTAAGAAAGCAATTGAAGAAGTGACAGAAACATTAGGTGATGATGGTCGTATTTTAGTAAGAGAATCTGGTACAGAACCATTAATTCGTGTCATGGTTGAAGCACAGACAGATGAAATTTGTCATGAGAATGTACTTAAGGTAGTAAATCTTATTAAAGAAAAAGGCTATGCCGTTAAATAATCACATAATCTAACAAAATATTGCCACTTTCGTGGCAATATTTTCACTTTATAATGAAATATGGGAGGTGAGTCTCTTGAAATACAAAATTAATATTATTGATGATGAGAAACACTTGAATGATATAGTAAGAACATATTTAGAAAAAGAAGGATATGAATGTACTTCTTTCTATACTTATGATGAAGCTCTAATGCATTGTGATGATGATGTACATTTATGGTTAGTTGATATTATGCTTGATAAGAATAGTGGATTTGATTTGTTGACAGCTATTAAATCAAAGCGTCCTGATATGCCTATTGTCTTTATGTCTGCAAGAGACCAGGACTTTGACCGAATTATTGGTTTAGAAAAGGGCTGTGATGAATATATCACAAAACCATTTAATATGAAGGAAGTAATTCTTCGTATTCATAACGTTTTAAAGCGTGTCTATAAAGATACTGAAATGATTGATATTGATGGTTATATGGTGGATGAATCTAAACGTAAAGTATTAGAAAATGACCATGAAATAGATCTGACTACTAAAGAATATGAATTGCTTCTTTATTTTATGAAGAATAAAGGTATTGCGATTTCTCGTGAACAGGTCTTAACACGTGTCTGGGATGAAAACTATTTTGGTAGTGACCGTGTTGTAGATGATACTTTAAGACGTTTAAGAAAGAAGATGCCAAATATCAATATTAAGACAATCTATGGTTTTGGCTATAGACTAGACTAATGTTTAAATCTTTTTCTTTATTAAAACAGCTTCTTGTAGTAATACTTGGTTTAGCTATTATGTTAGTGGCTGTTGTAATGCCTATTGTAGATTCTAATGTGCATGATATTATTGATGATCAGATGTATGAAAAGCTAGAGACATCACAAAGAGATTCTGTAGAATATGACTTTATGCCTTCTAATAATAAAGAGAAGGCAATCTATACAATTGTTTATGATCCTACAGAAAATGCCTTTACATTTAGTAATCTTCATGGAGATGCCACTACATTGACATTACTATATAACTATTTATTTGGACGTGATTTAGAGAAGATTGTGAATAGTAGAAGACATAATACTATAGAAAGTAAAGGAACTTATGCAAGAGAAACTTATTATTATCGTATTATGAAGGTCGATGATGAGTATTTGATCTCTATTATGTCTAATTCTTATTCAGATAAGCTGATCACAGATATTCGTAATCGTATTATTTATATTCTTTATGCAGTACTCACTATTTTCGCATTAGTACTCGTCTTATGGGTTATTTCTCTTATTCGTCCTTTAAAGAAGATTAAGACTTATGTAGATTCTATTGCGAATCGTGAAGAAGCGACTCTAGTCATGGATCGACAAGATGAAATAGGTGTTGTAGGAAATGCGATTGTCACAATGAAGGATGAACTCATGAAACAGGAAAAAGTCAAAGAAGAAATGATTCATAATATTTCTCATGACTTAAAAACACCTATTGCACTTATTAAGACATATGGACAGAGTGTGAAGGATGATATCTATCCATATGGTGACAAGGACAGTTCTATGGATATTATCCTAGAAAATGCAGATCGTTTAGAACATAAAGTAAAATCCTTACTCTATTTAAATAGATTAGATTACTTAAGTGCTGAAGAAAGTGAATTAAAACCTTTCCCTATCAAAGACTTAATTGAACATATCGTCATGCAGATGGAAGCAATGCAGCATATCCATATAGAAACAGACTTAGATGATGTGGCTTTTATTGGTAATGAAGAACATTGGCGTGTTGCGATAGAAAACATTATTGATAATGCATCACGTTATATGAAATCTGTTATTAAGATTACTTTAAAAGAAGATACACTTATTATTTATAATGATGGTGATCCTATAGATGAAGATAAGAAAGAAGATCTTTTTAACCCTTATGTAAAAGGAGTAAAGGGTCAATTTGGTTTAGGTTTATCCATTGTATCTAAGATTGCAGATATGTATGGCTATGATATTTATGCTGAAAATAAAGATATAGGTGTAGCATTTATATTTACGAAAAGAGCTTCCTAGTTGGGAAGCTTTTTGTGATAGAATAGAGTAAAGGAGTTGAGAACATGACTTATTTTGGAGAACATACACCAAAGCTTGGTTTTGGTATGATGCGTCTACCACGCACTCATGGACAAATTGATATTGAAGAAACAAAGAAGATGGTAGATGCCTTTATGGATGCTGGACTGACTTATTTTGATACAGCTTATGTTTATGAAGGATCAGAAGAAGCAACTAGAAAGGTACTTGTAGAACGTTATCCTCGTGATTCTTATACTTTGGCTTCTAAAATCAATGCAAAAATGATGTGTCATGATGAAGAAAGCTGTCAGGCACAATTAAAGGTCAGCTTAGAGAGAACTGGGGCAGGATATTTTGATTATTATCTTCTACATGCATTATCTGATGCCAATGTGGCTTTATATGATCAATATCATATATGGGACTTTGTGAAGGATGCAAAAGCAAAGGGACTTATTAAACATTATGGTTTCTCTTTCCATGGAACACCACAATTATTAGATGAATTACTCACTAAGCATCCTGATGTAGAATTTGTACAATTACAATTAAACTATGCAGACTGGGAAAACCCAGCTATTACATCACGTGCCAATTATGAAATTGCGAGAAAACATCAGAAATCTATTGTTGTAATGGAACCTATTAAGGGTGGTACACTTGCCTCACCACCTGAATCAGTCAGAGAAATACTACATAATGCGAATCCTGATATGTCTATTGCATCATGGGCTGTACGTTATGTCGCGTCACTAGATGGTATTATTACAGTACTTAGTGGAATGAGTACAATGGAACAGGTACTAGATAATATTTCTTATATGAAAGATTTTAAACCGTTAAGTGAAGAAGAACAAAATACGATTAAGAAAGCACAAAAGGCATTAGATGCCATTGAATCTATTCCATGTACTGCATGTCGTTATTGTACACCAGGATGCCCTATGGGTATTGAAATCCCTGATATCTTCAAGGCAATGAACTGGTATAAGATTTATGGCATGAAGGATAAAGCAAAGAATCGCTATGAAGGCATTATAGAAAAGAGTGCGAAAGCATCTGTTTGTATAGGTTGTGGTCAATGTGAGGGTGTTTGTCCACAGCAGTTACCTATTATGGAATATTTAAAAGAATGTGCTGATGTATTAGAGGAGTGATGTGATTGAAGAAATGGATTTTATTTTTATTAAGTTTATTGCTGATGACTGGATGTACACAAAAAAAGGTTGAATTACCTCATCCTGTCACTATTGAATTTTATTCAGTTAAGACATGTTCTGAATGTATCGCTTTTAAGAAAAATGCGATAGCTTATTTAAAAAAACGTTATAAGAATATTACAATCAAGATGTATGATATGGATGATACAAAAACAACAGACCATTATAATCAAGCAATCAATTCTTTAAGGGATTTTGATGATGAATATTATGGTTTAGGTCCATTTATTTATGTAAAAGGTTATTTTGCCTTACTAGGATATGAGACAGATGATGAAGAAATACTCGCAAAAGATATTGAACGTGTCACAAATGGAAAGAAACCTACTCAAGATTTTAATAATCGTAGGTTTACTGTTAAGTAGTACATCATGTAAAAAGAATATATATTCTGTAAAAGTCTATGGACTTAAGTCCTGTGGAAATTGTAGAATATTAATAGATGATTTCAAGGATGATGAGAACATCCATCTGCATATGATTGATATTGATACACATATTTTAGCCTATAAGAAAGATATCGCATTATACGATGGTTTGAGTGATAACCAGGCTCCTGTCATAATGACAGAGTCATTTGCGAAAGCAGGTTATTCTAGTGAAGAATATAAGGTACTCAAAAAAGCAATCATATCAGGTAAGAAACCAAATCTAAAAAATTATTATAAAAGGAGATCGAATTATGGCAACACCACACAATGAAGCAAAAAAAGGTGATATCGCAAAAACAGTCTTAATGCCAGGAGACCCATTACGTGCAAAATATCTGGCAGAAACATATTTAGAAGATGTTGTACAGTTCAACGCAGTAAGAAATATGTTTGGTTATACAGGAACTTATAAAGGAAAGAAGATTTCTATTATGGGTTCAGGAATGGGTATGCCTTCTATTGGTATCTATTCTTATGAATTATTTACACAATATGATGTAGAAAACATCATTCGTATTGGTAGTGCAGGTTCTATGCAGAAGAATGTACATATTAGAGATGTGATTATTGCTCAGGGTTCATGTACAGATTCTAACTTTGCTCATCAATATGAATTACCAGGTACTTTCTCAGCTATTTCTTCTTATTCATTATTAGAAAAAGCTGTTACACTCGCAAAAGAAAAGAAGATCAACTACCATGTAGGTAATGTTTTAGCATCTGATATTTTCTATCATGCAGATACAACTTCTGTAGAAAAATGGTCTAGAATGGGTGTGCTTGCAGTAGAAATGGAATCTTATGCATTATTCGCAACAGCTGCTTATTTAGGTAAGAATGCTTTGACTCTACTTACAATCTCTGATTCTTTAGTCAATGATGAACCAGAAACTACTGCCCAAGAAAGAGAAAAGACATTTACTGCAATGATGGAAGTCGCATTGGAGATTGCTTGATGAAACAGAAGTGTGCATTTTTTGATTTTGATTATACAATAGCCCATGGTGATTCTATTAGGAAGCTATTGTCTTATACTTTAAAGAAGTATCCTTTATCAGTATTCCGTTTTCTTCCACTTATTCCATATGGAATTGGTTATGTATTACATATCTGTTCTATGGAATCAATGAAATCATGGGTTCATTTCCCTTTAGATTTACTCACTGAAGAAGAAATTAAAGACTGTTATGAAAAGGATATCGTACCTACTTATTATCCTCATATGGTTGAAGAGATGAAGAAGAGACAGGAAGAGGGATGTTTAGTATTCCTTGTCACTGCCAGTGCTGAAGCTTATATGCGCTTTAATACTCTTCCATGTGACGAGTTAATAGGTACAAAGACACAAATAAAGAATGGACATTATACATCTCGTATTATTGGTGAGAACTGTAAAGGTAAAGCAAAGGTGACTAGAATTAATCAGTATATGAAAGAACATGATCTAGAAATAGATTATGATCATTCTTATGGTTATTCTGATTCTGATTCTGATCTTCCAATGCTGGAATTATGCCGTTACCGTTATCGTGTCGATAGAAAAGATGGCCACTTATCAGACTTTTAAGCAGCACGTGAGTGCTGCTTTTTCAAACAGTTCTTGAAAAGTATAAATCTCTAGTTTATACTTTTTACGTAAGGAAAAGAGGAATATAAAATGACACGTTATCGTGATACGTATGCAAAAGTACGTTTAGATTATATTAAAGAAAATGTAGAAACATTATATAAAAAAACTAAAAAGCCTATGGTGGCTATCATTAAAGCAAATGCGTATGGACATGGCTATAAGGAAGTTGCTTCTGTTTTAAAGGATGAATCTATTATTCAGATGTTTGCGGTAGCTACTTTAAAAGAAGCTGTAGACTTAAGAGATTTAGGTGTAAAGCAGGATATTCTAGTCTTAGGCGCAATACCACTAGAAGACTTAGATATTGCGATTAAGAAGAATATCAGCCTTGCATTATTCTCTTTTGATTACTTAAATAAGATTAATGAGATGCATCATTATGATGCCCCTGTTAAGGTTCATTTAAGTATTGATTCAGGTATGAACAGAATTGGTTTTAAGACAGAAAAAGAATTTGAAAAGGCTATGGAAATGATAGATTCTTCTAAGATTGATGTAGAAGGTATCTTTACTCATTTTGCGACAGCAGATGATTTCTCTCAGGATGATGAATATGAAAAACAATTGGCTTTATTTAAATCTATTGTAGGTAATAACCGTTTTAAATATATTCATTGTGATAACTCAGCTGCTATGATGTTCCATCATTCAGACTATGGTAATTTGACACGTATTGGTATTGCGATGTATGGTGTAGATCCACGTGGTGAAGAGAATAGTGATTTAAAACAAGCTATGAGTCTTTATACAAAAGTTGCAATGGTTAAAGTTGTACCTAAAGGTGAAAAAATCGGTTATGGTATGACTTATACTGCTGATGAGGACCAATATATTGCGACTTTGCCAATTGGTTATGCAGATGGATTTACACGTGCTAATCAGGGTAGAGAAGTCTATATTAATGGTCATTACTATCCTGTAGTAGGAAGAGTATGTATGGATCAGTGTATGGTGAAGGTAGATGAAAATGTAAAACCTGGGGATGATGTAGAAATCTTTGGAGAACATATCTCACTTGCGAAAATGGCTAAAGAAATCAATACAATCCCTTATGAAATCATCTGTCTCATTTCACCAAGAGTGGAGAGAATATATGAAAAATAGAAATCAATATGCGAAAACAATTAGAAGAATAGAAATAGGTTCTAACTTCTTATTAATTATTGGCATACTAGTCAGTTTCTTTATGTCATGGGGTTTACCTGGAACTATAGGGACTGTTGTGCTTTATATCTTACTTATGGCTTATAATTTTACTTTAATGAAAAGATGTCGTTGTGACTCATGTGGTCATGTTGATATTTTTACAAAGTCTAGAAGTTTTGTGACTGGTGTAGAAAATAGATGTCCTAATTGTAACCACAAGTTAAAAAATGATGTACCACTTAATGAAATAGAATTCAAGAAGTAAAAAGATGTCAGCTTAACGGCTGACATCTTTATTATTATATCTTTTTGCAAGTCTCTGGAATGTTGTATGACTTATTTCCAGCATTCTTCCTGCTTCTCTTAAACTAATTAAATTATTCTCCCAAAGCTGATAAATAGAATCAAAATTCTCTGGAATATCCATGACTGGTCTACCAAACTTAACACCTTTTTCTTTTGCAATTCTAATACCTTCAGCTTGTCTTTGTCTAATATTTTCTCTTTCTATCTGGGCAACATAGGATAATATCTGTAATACAAGATCTGCAATAAACTTTCCTGTTAAGCCATTGATCTTATTTTTTGTATCAAGAAGTGGAAAATCTAATACACTCACATCTACATCCTTATCTTTTGTCAGTATTCTCCATTGTTCAATAATCTCATCATAATTTCTACCAAGTCGATCAATAGACTTAATATACACTTCATCACCTGCCTTCAGCTTTCTTAACATCTTCCTATAATTCTTACGTTCAAAATCCTTGCCTGACTGCTTATCAATAAACATCTTACTCTTATCAATACCAGCCTCTTTCATTGCTTCTACCTGTCTATCAATATTCTGGTCTTTAGTAGAAACTCTAATATAAGCATATTTCATATCCTTACCTCCATTGATTATGGAGATTATACAAAATATACACTTCTTATATATATTAATAAAAAATTTTACAAGTAAAAAGATTGCCTTTCGGGCAATCTCTTTTATAGGTTTGCATTTATAAAATCTTTGAAATAGTAGTACTGTAGAGCACCTGGATATTTTGCAGTCACTTTACCTTTTTTAATAATAAATGTACAAGGTGTAGAGATATTGACATTTAATTTCTTAGTAAGGTAATTAGAAGACTTTCCTTTTGTATCAACATAATAAATTTTATTTTTTCTATTCTTTGTCTGGTAAGTAGTCATTACTTCCTGGAAAGACTTCATAGCACTATCAGAACTATCACCTGCAACAAGAATGAAACTATCCTTGTTTTCAATCTTCTGTTCAAACTTAGTGCTTGATAAAGTTGTATATGTTGCATATGTTGCCTGACGATAAATAAATAATCCAAGGAATACAACAAGTACTAATCCAAAAACACTGATTTCACGTGCAAATTTCTTGATAAAATCTTTCATAATTCTTGTACGCCTCCGTTTAAATATTGTAGCAAATTCTACCCTTTATGACAACATCTTATTGTTTCACTTTACTGTATAACAATGGTATAATAGGTGCATTAGGAGGATGTATAAATGACTAAAGTAGTAAAAACAAATAAAGCACCAGGTGCTATTGGACCATATAGCCAGGGAATCGATATCGGTAATATGATTTTCTTTTCAGGACAGATTCCACTAGATCCTGAAACAGGCGTGATGCCAGAAGGTATCGAAGCACAGACTAGACGTGCATTAGATAACGTAAAAGGTTTACTTGAAAGTCAGAATCTTACATTCAAGAATGTTGTGAAAACAACTGTATTCTTAGATAATATTAATGATTTCGCAACTATGAATGGTATCTATGCTGAATACTTTGAAGAACCTTATCCAGCAAGAAGTGCTGTAGAAGTTGCTAAACTTCCTAAAGGTGCTTTACTAGAAGTTGAAGTCGTTGCAGTAAAATAGACTTTCTCATCCGAGAAAGTCTTTTTTTATGCTTAAAACCTTGAAAATAATGAGAATTGTGCCATAATCAAAAAGACAATAAAAAAGGAGAAAATTATGTTACTCTATTTAAAAACTATTTTGTTTGGTATTGTAGAAGGTATCACTGAGTGGTTACCTATCAGTAGTACTGGACATATGATTTTATTAAATGAATTTGTGAAATTAGATGTTTCTAAAGATTTCTATTCTATGTTCCAGGTTGTAATTCAGTTAGGTGCTATTCTTGCAGTAGTAGTGATCTATTGGAATCAGATCTGGCCATTTAAGAAGAATACAAATCCAATGGTAAAAGGTTTCTTTAAATATGTAGATAGAGATATCTTTGATTTGTGGCTTAAGATCATCTTTGCATGTATCCCAGCTGCAGTAGTAGGATTATTATTTGATGATGTATTTGAAGCATTATTCTATAATCCACCATGTGTCGCTCTAGCATTAATTGTCTTTGGTATTGGATTTATCGTAATTGAAAATAGAAATGCATCACTAAGACCTAAAATTAACTCTTTAAAAGCTATCAATGGTAAAACTGCTTTCTTAATTGGTATGTTCCAGTTAATTGCAGCTATTTTCCCAGGTACATCTCGTTCTGGTGCGACAATCCTTGGTGGATTAATGTTAGGTGTTAGCCGTACAGTTGCTGCAGAATTTACATTCTTCTTAGCTATTCCTGTTATGTTTGGCGCAAGCTTATTAAAACTAGTTAAGTTTGGTCTTGCATTTACAGCTTCACAGCTTGCAGTATTAGGACTTGGTATGCTTATCGCATTTGTATCATCAATTTTAATCATCAAGTTCTTAATGAGCTATATCAAGAAGCATGACTTCAAAGTATTTGGATGGTATAGAATTGTATTAGGACTATTAGTACTTGCATATTTCTTTATCATTAAATAAAAAACAATGGCGCGAGCCATTGTTTTATTTTTTCTTGATTGTGATACCAATTTTTCTTTCTACTTTTGCAAGTTTCTTTCTTGCGATTCTTCTTGCTTTTTCTGCTCCTGCTTCAAGAACATTATCAAGATAATCACCGTCTAAGATTTCATTGTAACGGTCCTGAATTCTCTGAAGTTCATCTCCGACAACTTCTGCAAGATCCTTCTTGAAATCTCCATAACCTTTACCTTCATACATTGTTTCAAGTTCTTCAATAGTTTTACCTGAAATAATAGAATAGATTTCAAGTAGGTTAGAAATACCAGGCTTATTTTCTGGGTCAAACTTCACATGTGAATCACTATCAGTCACTGCAGATAAGATCTTCTTCTTAGATACATTTACTGGATCTAATACATAAATACATCCTTTACCATTAGGTGATGATTTACTCATCTTTTTAGTAGGATCCTGTAAGTCCATAATGCGTCCACCTACTTTAGGAATGATAGGTTCAGGAAGCTTGAAAGTATCACTATAACGACTGTTAAAACGTTCTGCTACATTTCTAGCAAGTTCTACATGCTGTTTTTGGTCTTCTCCTACAGGTACATAATCTGGATCATACATTAAGATGTCTGCATTCATTAAAGAAGGGTAGTTGAAGATACCAGCGCCAATATGTCCGCCTTTTTCTTCTGCTTCAAGTTTTTTTGATTTATATTGAGTCATACGTGATAATTCACCCATAGAGACCATGCATCCTAAATACCATCCAAGCTGAGCATGTTCTAAGACATCACTCTGTAGGAATAAAGTCACCTGTTCAGGATCTAATCCAGCTGCAATATATAATGCGATTAAATCTTTTGTATTCTTTCTTAAATCCTTAGGTTCCTGGTAAATAGTCATTGAATGAAGATTAGCGACAAAGATAATCATTTCATATTCATTCTGGAACTGTACAAATGGCTTAATAGCGCCGATATAGTTACCTAAAGTAACTCGTCCTGTAGGTTTAATACCACTTAACATTCTTTTCATAATTACATCCTCCTAAATAAAAAAGGCACGCCCAAAGGACGTGCCACCAATGTGTATTTGTGCTGGTAACGACAGCAGACGTTTCTAACTCATGCTAGAAAAGCTCCCAGAACCCAATTCATTTAGTATCTATGACTCATTTCCACCATCCATGAGCTCTCTATCCATAGTATAAAAAACTACTTATTTCTGTTCATTGCTTCTTTCATTATAATACAAAATTATGTGAATGCAACCAATAAACATACACAACCTACGAAAATGATGTATAATAAACAAAAGAAAGAGGTGAAATCATGATTAGAATCTACACCGCACCAAGTTGTGCATCATGCAGAAAAGTCAAAGCATGGCTCAAAGAACATGATATTCCTTATGTAGAAAAGAATATTTTTTCTACAATACTAAGAGAAGATGAACTACGTGAACTGTTAGAACGTAGCGAGAATGGTACGGATGATATTATTTCTAAACGTTCTAAGATCATCAAAGAGAATAAAGTAGACATCGAAGATATGTCTACCAATGAATTAATTCATTTTATTCAGAAGAATCCATCTATCTTAAAACGTCCTATTATGATTGATGAAAGACGTTTCCAGGTAGGGTATAATGCGGAAGAAATTCGCGCATTTATTCCAAGAGAATTAAGAAAACTGGCAGAATGTCAGAAGTTTGACAATTGTCCACAATTCAGTGCATCTACACTTGTGGAAGACTATCATCACAATAAAAAAGCAGGCTTATAGGCCTGTTTTTAATGTGCTTAAAACTCTCGCAATCTTACTTGCACAGTTTCCTTTATACTGTAGATGATATGTTTGACATAATTCTTCAAATTGTTTAAGTCCTTTTTCTTCGTCATTTACTTCAAATTCTAATTCATAATCAGTGATTCCGTTATAATGATTTTCATCAAGAGATAACATACCTGAATTAAAAGGAACATCTCTTCTAATAGTAGTTAAAGAATAAGCCTGTTTAATAAGATTTAAATTAAATCCCTTATTACTTAATAAACGAGTAATCTCATTATCAGGTATTTCACCCTTTTGAATCATTTCTAAATCTTCTTTAGTGATTTCTAGATTATGTTCTAGACGACCATTTTTTTCAGGAATCTTTAAAGTCATCTCATAATAGCCTTCTTTTTCTCTTATACGAAGACTATAGCGTAAAGCACTTAATTCAACACTTGTAAGATAATAGTTTGTCTGGCTATAAGTATGCCCTTTGAAGTCATTCATCAATTGATTGAATAGGGCTTCACTTAATAACATCTTATATTCTATTTCAAGATTTTTTTCCATAATTTCTCCTCATTTTCTCAAATTATATACTTGAGAGTTGAACCCGTCAATACAAGTCATATTGCGTAAAAAGGTAATAGAAAGTATAATAATAGCGGTGATAAAAAATGAAAAGATATGCAATTGTGTCAAAAAAAGATGATGTATCCCGTCATCTTGCAGCTTTGATTAAAGATGAACTCAAAGAACTGATTTATGATGAAGAACATCCAGATATAGTGATTTCTGTAGGTGGAGATGGAACTATGATTTATTCTATTCATCGTTATGAGCATGTTTTAAATGATGTCTCATTTGTAGGAATCCATACAGGAACACTTGGGTTCTTTACAGACTATTTAAAGGATGAATATAAACAGCTTGTAAAAGATATTCTTACAAAAGAACCTGAAATCTTTGATCGACATCTCTTGCGTATTTCTTATAATGGAGAAATCTTTCATGCTTTAAATGAAATGCGTATAGAGAATAGTTATCGTTCACAGGTCATAGATATGTATGTAAACGATGAACATATGGAAACATTTAGAGGAAACGGACTTTGTGTCAGTACTCCTTCAGGTTCTACTGCATTAAATAAATCATTAGGTGGGGCAGTGATTAATCCTAGCTTAAGATTGATGCAGGTGACGGAAATAGCAGGTATTCATCATAATGCTTATCGTTCTTTAGGCAGTCCTCTTATTTTAGGAGATGAGGATGTAGTACGCTTTGAGACAGATTTTAACGAGAATGCGGTTTTAGGTATTGATACAGATATTTTTGAATTAAAGGATCATGATGTCATAGAAGCACGTTTATCTAAACGTGTAGCTCATTTCTGTGATTATCGTCATATATCATTTGTGAAGAGATTGAGGAAATCATATCTATGATCTTGCAGTTTGAAATAGATGAACAGCACAAAGATATGCGTTTAGATGAATTTTTCTATTTACATGGTATTTCTAAGAAACTAGTCAAAGATTCTAGAAATCATGGAGAGATATTAGTGAATGGAGAAAGGCAGTATTTGTGTTATAAGACAGTAACAGGGGATAGTGTGGCTATTGTTTTTCCTAAAGAAACAAGTAATGTGATTCCTGTAGATATTCCCTTAAAAGTTGTATATGAAGATGATTATTTGATGATTATTGATAAACAGCCTAATCTTGCCTGTATCCCTGTTAAGAAGTATTTAACAGAATCATTAGGGAATGCGATTATGTATTATTATCAAGTGAATCATATTGAGAGTGCAATTCACTTAGTAAATAGACTTGATAAAGAAACATCAGGGCTCATGATGATTGCGAAAAGCCGTTATGTTCATGATGCTTTTTCTCATGATATCAAACAGGTGAAACGTGTATATCATGCACTTGTAAAAGGCAACCCAGGACAAGGAACTGTCAATGCGCCTATTGACCATGCAGAAGGTCATGGGACTAAAAGAGAAGTAAAAGAAGGCGGTAAAGAAGCAATCACCCATTACCGTACTATTAAAACAACTAAAGACTATTCTTTAGTAGAATGTAAGCTAGAAACAGGACGTACGCATCAGATACGTGTTCATATGGCTTATTTAGGATGCCCATTAGTAGGAGATCCACTTTATGGTGAAGGAGAAGGGTTCTATCTAGATAGTGTAGAAATAGCCTTTAAACATCCTATCACACAACAATGTATGACTTTAAAGAAGGTGTTCAACGATGTACGAATTAAAAAAATTAAATCTTAAGCAGTCAGAAAAATATATGACTTATAAATGTAATGAATATGGAAAGCACTATAAGAAGTTCTCTAGAATTATTCCTGTAGTTGTGATTATCACATTAGTGGCTGCTTTCCTTGTTCCAACTCAATCTAAAGTAATCTATGCTCTTGGGGTGGCTATTACTGCTGGCCTATTCTTTATGGTTTATAGCTATTATAAACAGATGGTGAACTTAAAAGAGGTACCTACAGTACCTTGTGAATATGTGGTTACACCAGTGAAGTATAATGAGAGAGTACAGCTTAAGACAACTAAGGGGGATAATCTCTTATTTGCATTTGTAGAAAAGAGTCGTTCTATTTATAAGAATGAAAAAGAAGCACTTATTATCTATGTACCTGAAACAGGACATATTTATGGTGAACATGTAGCTTTACTTAAAGATATTAAGGGTTAGTTATATGAAATAAGAAAAACGGCATACCTCATGAGAGGCATGTCGTTTTTAGTATTGTTTATGTTTTACATCACGAAGCTTATTCTGATAATCAATATCAATAATAATACCCATTGCGAACATATATGAAAGTAATGAAGATCCTCCATAAGACAGCATTGGTAAAGTAATACCAGTAATAGGAAGTAATCCAAGAATCATTCCAATATTCCATGTCTGCTGGAAGATGAGACATCCAAATGTCCCCATGATAAATGTCTTATCACGAATATTATCACTCTTTAAGCCGATGTTTAAGATAGTGATATCAAATGCTGCAATTGCAAGTAAAGTGATGAGTGCACCTACATAACCAAAATCAGTCGCGATAACAGAGAAGATAAAGTCTGTCTGTCCTTCAGGGAAGATCTTGACAACAGCTCTAAAGCCATGTCCAAACCATCCTGCAGTTCCATAAGATAACTGAGCATACCATGACTGTAACCCTTGGTTACCAGTTGTTCCTTCAGGATCTAGCCAGCCATAAATACGGTCTAGTTTATGTCCTGAGATGATAGATGTAAAGACTCCGTTCTGGTAGATGAATAAATAAGCCATTCCTAGTACACCTACTACTGCAATCACTAAAATAAATAGGAACCAGTTTCCATTCATACCACTTGATAATAATACAAAGAAAACAGCTGCCATAATAATCATCATAACCCCTGAGTCATTCTGTAAATAAATAAGAATAGCTGGTGGTAAAGAAATCTTCATGACTTGAATAATATACTGGATTTCACTGTCTGTTGTCTTGATTAAAACATGATCATTATATTCCTGTGTAATTTTCGCAAGGTACATAACCATGATGATTTTCATGAATTCAGAAGGCTGAAAACTAAAGCCCGGGATGTTATACCAGGAAGTCGCACCATTAGTAAACTTTGCGAGTGGGACAATATGGATATGTAGTAGTTTTGTATAGACTAAATGATCCACGGCAAGTCCAATAAGTAATACAATAAAAACCATATATAATGTTTTGATATGAGTATAAAGGGTATCCTGACCTATTTTATAGATAATATAACTTAAAGCACCACCTAATACATAATAAAGCCCTTGTTTAAGCCATAGCATGTAAGGATTCGCAATGTTAGTCATAATTGGTGCAGCACTTGCAACCGCAAAACAACTGATGGCACCAAGCAATATAATTAAGGCAATAAGAGGATATTTCTTGAGTGTTTCTTCAAGGTTTTCCATGCGTGCCCTCCTTTTTTCTTTTTACTTTTTTCATTCTTATAGTATACTATATTTTAAAGATACTTCAATAAAAAGGAGTGTGGATAAAGTGTCTAAAAATATGATGATTGGGATTATTGCGGCAATCGTAGTTGTACTTGTGATTGTTGTGATGATGACTCGTAAAAAGAAAACAAGTAAAGAACAATGTCCGATTGATGCGGATCTATTAATTAAAGCCTTAGGTGGTAAAGACAACATTACTGCTTTAGAAGCATCACCTTCTAAATTAAAGGCAACTTTAAAGCAGGATAAGGATCTTGATGTTGAAACAATTAAAACACTAGGTGCTAGTGGTATTGTGGCAGGTCATTTAACACTTACTATGATTTTTGGTAAAGCATCAAGTATTATCTGTGAAACTGTGTTAGAAAAAATTAAATAAGAGGTATTGTTATGAAATTTAAGATGGTACATGAAAACTATAACGTTAAGGATCTAGATGCTTCTCTTAAATTCTATGAAGAAGCATTAGGCTTAACTGAAAGAAGACGTAAGGTGAGTGAAGATGGAAGCTTCATTATTGTATATGTTGGTAACGAAACAACTCCATTTGAATTAGAACTCACATGGCTTAAAGATCATCCACAGGCTTATGATATTGGTGAAGAAGAATTCCATTTAGCTTTTCATGTAGATGATTATGAAGGGGCACATGCATTACATGAAAAGATGGGATGTATCTGTTTTGAAAATCCTTCAATGGGCATCTATTTTATCCAGGATCCAGATGGATACTGGCTTGAAATCATACCTGAAAAATAGTCTAGGAAATGCATGCTGCATTTCCTTTTTTTGTGAAAAAATAATTAAAAAATATTTTTATATAGGAAAAAAGTTACTAATGTAAGCACATTATTCCTAAAACCACAAATATAATATTACTAATTTCGGAAAATAAAACAAATAAGTGAGAAAAATTTTTATCACGAGGTAAAAATGTTATACGTTTACAGAAAACGCATACAAAAATGTATGCAAATCCATAGACAAACATTTTGAATAATGGTATATTGAAATCGCTGAAAAGGATGCGTAACAAAATTCAGTGGTTTTTTATACTTTAAGGAGGAATTGTTACAATGGATACAAATCGTTTTGCTGATGCGTGGGCTGGATTCAAAGGCCGTTTATGGAAAGAAGAAGTAAATACTAGAGACTTCATTCAGAATAACTACAAACCATATGATGGCGATGAATCATTCTTAGCTGAACCTACAGAAGCAACTAATAAATTATGGGGCAGATTACAGGAACTTCAGGCAGAAGAAAGAGCTAAAGGCGGAGTTCTTGATATGGAAACTGAAGTAGTTTCTGGTTTAACTGCTTATGGACCTGGTTATATTGATGAAAGCATGAAGGACTTAGAAACTGTTGTTGGTTTACAGACAGATAAGCCTTTAAAGAGAGCATTCATGCCTTATGGTGGTATCCGTATGGCTGAACAGGCTTGCGAAACTTATGGTTATACACCAAACCCAGAATTACATAAGATCTTTACTGAATATCATAAGACTCATAACCAGGGTGTATTTGATGTTTACACTCCTGAAATTATGAAAGCACGTCATAATAAGATCATCACTGGTCTTCCAGATACTTATGGTCGTGGACGTATTGTTGGTGACTACAGAAGAGTTGCTTTATACGGTATCGATGCATTAATCGAATGGAAGAAAGAAGACTTTGCTAACTGCGGTAGCGGATCAATGACTGAAGACATCATCAGAAAGAGAGAAGAAATTGCTGAACAGGTAAGAGCTCTTAATAATATGAAGAAGATGGCTGAAGCTTATGGTTATGATATTTCTAAACCAGCTACTAACGCTCGTGAAGCATTCCAGTGGTTATACTTTGGTTATTTAGCAGCTATCAAGACTCAGAATGGTGCAGCTATGTCTGTTGGACGTATCTCTACATTCCTTGATATCTATATTGAAAGAGATTTAGCTAACGGTACATTAACTGAAAGCGAAGCTCAGGAATTAGTTGACCATATTGTTATGAAATTCCGTATGGTTAAGTTCGCACGTATCCCATCATACAATGCATTATTCTCTGGTGACCCAGTATGGGCTACTCTTGAAGTTGCAGGTTTAGGTACTGATGGACGTTCAATGGTTACAAAGAATGACTACCGTTTCTTACATACATTAGAAGATATGGGTCCTTCTCCAGAACCAAACTTAACAGTTCTATATACAGAAGCATTACCAGAAAACTTCAAGAAATATGCTGCTAAGATTTCTATCGATACTTCATCAATTCAGTATGAAAATGATGATGTTATGAGACCTGTATGGGGCGATGACTATTCAATCTGCTGCTGTGTATCAGCTACTCAGACTGGTAAAGAAATGCAGTTCTTCGGTGCAAGAGCTAACTTAGCTAAGTGCTTAACTTACGCTATCAATGGTGGTGTCGATGAAAAGACTAAACAGCAGGTAGGTCCTGAATATAGAGGAATTACTTCTGAATATCTTGATTACGATGAAGTTATCAAGAAATATGAAAACATGATGGGCTGGTTAGCAGACTTATATGTAAATACATTAAACTTAATCCAGTACATGCATGATAAATACTACTATGAAGCTGCAGAAATGGCATTAATCGATACTGATGTTCGTAGAACATTCGCTACTGGTATTGCTGGTTTCTCACATGTAGTAGACTCATTAAGCGCAATTAAATATGCTAAGGTTAAGACTATCAGAGATGAAGATGGTATCGTAGTTGATTACGAAGTTGAAGGTGACTTCCCTCGTTATGGTAACGATGATGACAGAGCTGATAACATCGCAGTTTGGTTATTACATACATTCTTAGAAAAGATCAAACAGCATCATACATATAGAAATTCTGAACCAACTACTTCAATTTTAACAATCACTTCTAACGTAGTTTATGGTAAGGCTACAGGTTCATTACCTGATGGACGTAAAGCTGGTGAACCATTATCTCCAGGTGCTAACCCAGCATATGGTGCAGAAAAGAACGGTTTACTTGCTTCATTAAACTCAGTTGCTAAGTTACCTTACGAATGGGCATTAGATGGTATCTCAAATACTCAGACAATTGCTCCAAGTGCTTTAGGTCATGACGAAGCTGAAAGAGCTGATAAGTTAGTAACAGTTATGGATGGTTACTTCAGACAGGGTGCTCATCACTTAAACGTTAACGTATTCGGTAAAGAAAAGTTAATCGATGCAATGGAACATCCAGAAAAGCCAGAATATGCAAACTTCACAATCCGTGTATCTGGTTATGCAGTTAAGTTCATTGACTTAACTAGAGAACAGCAGTTAGATGTAATTGCTAGAACTTGTCACGATCATATGTAATAATTAAAACAGTCTCTTATGAGACTGTTTTTTATAGGAGGATAATGTAATGAATGCACGTGTACATTCCGTTGAAACATTTGGTCTTGTAGATGGACCAGGTGTGCGTTTTATCTTATTTCTACATGGATGTCCTTTTAGATGTCAGTTCTGTCATAACCCAGATACATGGGCAAGTCAGAAGTTTGAAGAATGGACACCACAGCAGGCATTAGACCGTGCCTTACGTTTTGAACCTTATTGGGGTAAAGATGGAGGTATTACTGTATCTGGTGGTGAACCACTTGTACAGATTGATTTCTTATTAGAATTCTTTAAGCTTGCTAAAGCTGCAGGAATCAATACATGTATTGATACAAGTGGTGCATGCTTTACAAGAGAAGAGCCTTTCTTCTCTAAGTTTGAGGAATTAATGAAATATACTGATTTATTGATGGTTGATATTAAAGAAATCAATGATGAAAGACATCAAGTATTAACAGGTGCCTCAAACAAGCGTGTTCTTGATATGATTCAATATTTGAATGATATCAATAAACCTATCTGGATTAGACATGTCTTAGTCCCTGAAAGAAGTGACTTTGATGAAGATCTTCATGCTTTAGCTGATTATATTGATACTTTAAGTAACGTTAAAAAGGTAGAAGTTCTTCCTTATCATACTCTTGGTGTATATAAGTGGAAGGAACTTAACTTAGAATATAAGCTAGAAGGAATTGATCCACCTACAAATGAACGTGTAGAAAACGCAAATAAGATTCTACATACAGATAAATATAAATAAGTATGATATAATGTCTCCTAGAAGGAGGCATTTTTCATGGATGAATTGCTTTTTGATGAAAATTACATTGTTTTCTTACAGAATCAGAGTTTAGACACATTATGCAGCCTTTATCTAGAGGTACATAATCAATTGATGGATATTATCCATACACATAATGGGGAAGAAAACTATAAAGTAATAACTGCTAAACGTGCGATGATTGAAGGAACAATCATGACCAAGGTCATGCAGGAGCATGGTTATTCTTTAGATCAATATGCTTACTATAAAAATGATAAGATGGTTGCCTGAAAAATGTAACAGTATTCAAATGTCCGTTTACTTTTAGTAGTAAATAATTTAAAATATGAGTAATTACTATTATGGAGGTAAAGGATAATGAAATTAGGTACTATTGAAGGTGGAGGAACAAAGTTCGTCGTTGGTGTTGGTGATGAGAATGGTAACATTTTTGAAAGAGAATCTTTCCCAACTACAACACCAGAAGAAACAATGAAGAAAACAATTGAATTCTTCAAGGATAAGGGTGTAGAAGCTATTGGCTTTGGATCATTTGGCCCAATTGATCCAGATAAGACAAGTCCTACTTATGGAAGTGTCACTACTACTCCTAAACCAGGATGGTCTAATCATAATGTCGTAAAGGATTTAGAAGAAGCATTCCCAGGTGTTCCTGTAGGATTTGATACTGATGTAAACAGTGCATGCTTAGGTGAAGTAGAATTTGGTGCTGCTAAAGGATTAAATAGCGCATTATACTTGACTATTGGTACAGGTGTAGGTGGAGGTGCTGTTGTAGAAGGAAATCTTGTACACGGTTTACTACATCCAGAAATGGGTCATATGAAATTGATCACTCGCCCAGAAGATACTTATAAGGGTAAATGTCCATATCATGGAACATGTTTTGAAGGTTTAGCAGCTGGACCAGCTATCGAAGAACGCTGGGGTAAGAGCGCTAAAGAATTACCTGTTGATCATCCAGCATGGGATTTAGAAGCTTATTATATTGCTCAGGCTTTATGTATTTATATTCTTACAATCTCACCTAAGAAGATTATTTTAGGTGGAGGTGTTATGCACCAGAAACAGTTATTCCCAATGATTCATAAATACGTTCAGGAAATGTTGAACGGTTATGTTGCAAAAGAAGAAATTACAACAGATAAGATCAAGGATTATATTGTTTATCCAGGACTTGCAGATAATGCAGGATTTTGTGGTGGATTAGCACTTGCTAAACAGGCATTAAAGAATAAATAAAAGCAGGCATAGCCTGCTTTTTTTAAAGGAGGATAATACATGCAATCACTTAGAGAACTTTATAAGATAGGAATTGGTCCTTCCTCATCTCATACTTATGGACCGATGAAAATCGCTGAAAGAATCAAATCACTTTATCCAGATATGGAAAAGGTACATGTTGATCTGTATGGTTCTTTATCTTTAACTGGTAAGGGACATTTGACAGATAAAATCATGCAGAAGACATTTGCGCCTGTACCATGTGATTTCTCTTTTAAGAGCGGTGAATTACCTTACCATCCTAATGGGATGTTAGTCACAGTATATTGTGATGGAGAGGCATTAAAACCTATTGAAGCTTATTCTATTGGTGGAGGAGAAATTTACTTTAAGGGAGACTTAGAAGAGGAGAAGGTAGAAATCTATCCTCATCATACAATGCGTGAAGTCATCGATTATTGTGAAAATGAAGGATTATCACTTTATGATTATGTCTTACGTTTTGAAGATGAAAACTTTAAAGAATATTTATTTGAAGTTCTTGAGGCAATGTTTACCTGCGTAGAAAATGGGTTACATACACAGGGTATCTTACAGGGCAGTCTACAATTAAAAAGAGTAGCTGGTTCTATGTATCAACAGGCTTTAAATACACATCATGAAATGGCTCAGGAACGTTTATTTATTGCCAGCTATGCCTATGCAGTGTCTGAAGAGAATGCAGATGGTCATATGATTGTCACTGCACCGACATGTGGTGCAAGTGGTGTACTACCAGCTATTCTCTATTATGCATATCATCAGATGGGCTTAAAAAAGAGAGACTTAGTCAAAGCACTTGCGATTGGAGGATTATATGGTAATACAGTTAAATATAATGCGACTATTGCTGGTGCAGATGGAGGATGTCAGGCAGAAGTAGGAACAGCTTGTGCGATGGCAAGTGCTTCTATGGCCTGGATCAATGAGTTAAATAATAGTCTCGTTGATTATGCGGCAGAAATGGGATTGGAACATAACTTGGGATTAACATGTGATCCAGTAGGTGGTTATGTACAGATTCCTTGTATTGAAAGAAATGCTTTGGCTGCATTACGTGCTTATGATGCAGCTATGCTTGCAGGGCAGTTAGGTTATGTACGTAAGAATAAAGTACCTTTCGATACAGTTGTAAGAGTTATGAAAGAAACAGGCAAAGACTTGAATGTTGCTTATAAAGAAACATCTCTGGGAGGTCTTGCAAAAGAATTGAAATAGTGATTTCACTATTTCTTTTTTTATAAAGGGGGGAAATTATGAAACAAAGATTTATTAAATATATATGTTTAAGCATATTAGGAGAAATGGCTATATCGTTTTATATACTTGCTGATACATTCTTTATTGCCCAGGGAATAGGGGATAAAGGACTCACTGCATTGAATCTTGCGATACCTGTATTTAATTTTATTTATGGGATAGGACTCATGTTAGGAATAGGATCTGGTATTAGATTATCTATTTTGAAAATAGATCACAAGCATGATGAAATCAATCAGGTATTTGATCATACAGTGCTTTTAGGGCTTGTAATAGGAGTACTTTTCATGATTACAGGAGTATTATACAGTCCTTCTCTTGCAAGAATGCTAGGAGCCAATGATGCCGTATTACAAGATACAGTCATTTATCTAAGAACTATTATGATATTTACACCTGCCTTTATCTTCAATAATGCGCTCAATGCATTAGTAAGAAATGATAACAATCCCGCTCTTGCGACAACAGCTATGATTGTAGCTTCACTGATGAATGTTGTACTAGACTATGTATTTATATTCTTATGTCATATGGGAATGTTTGGTGCTGTTTTTGCGACAAGTCTTGCACCTTTGATTGGCTTAAGTATTCTCTCTTTACACTTTATTAAAAAGAAGAATACATTCCATCCCGTTCAGCTTCGTTTTCAATTCTCTATGATTAAAAGAATTATTAAACTAGGTTTTCCTTCTATGTTGATAGAGATATCAAGTGGTTTAGTTGTTCTTCTTTTTAATACACTTATATTAAAGATTACAGGTAATATAGGTGTTGCTGCTTATGGTGTTGTATGTAATATATGGCTTGTATGTGTTGCAATATTTAATGGTCTTGCAAATGGTATGCAGCCTCTTACTAGTGAATCATATGGTTCTCATGATACAAAGAATCTTATTATGTTAAGAAGAATGACTCTTACTATCTCTTTATTAATATCTTTCTCAATTTACTTAACAGTCTTCATAAACTCCTCTATGATCACTTCTCTATTCAATAAGACAAACAATCCAACATTATATACACTAGCAATAGAAGGCTTTAAAATAATGTTTATTGGCCTATTCTTTGCAGGGGTAAACATTGTCTTAACGACATACTTTACTTCAATAGAAAGCGCTAAAATAGCTTCTACACTTATTCTATTACGTGGTGTAGTACTTATCGTACCTGCATCTATCATTCTTTCACAATTAGGTATGAAAGGAATCTGGGCTTCATTACCACTATCTGAAATCATGACTACATGTGTAGGACTTACGTATCTCAAACTTAAAAGAGCGATTGACTAAATCGCTCTTAAATTCTTTTTCTTAATATTGTATAGAGTATGATTGAAAGAAGAGGAATAAGAAGATACATTCCAACTATGATGAACATATTAGATAGAGTACTAAAAGCTTTTGTCTGTTCATATAACATCATAGACATAGATATTGTGCTATAGTGGAGTATCAATATCGCAATGACTTCTACACCTATAAGTAGATAAAACAACTTAGACATCTTTGCCTTTATTAATAAGAATGTAAGGAATAATGATACAATCAATAATGGTAGAAGCTTAATAAATAAGCTGCTATAAAGAGTTTGAGAAACATTCATAATATTCACCTGCACTTTCGTTTATGTTTTTTTCTATAATTATTATATGAATTATTTAAGAAGGAGTAAACATATATCACTATTTAGAAAAAAAGTCTATTTATATGTAGAAGTTACAGGAGTCTTGTAACTTACATTAAAATAGATTAAAATACATATAAAAGGGGAATCACTATGAAAGATACGACTAAATCAATTATCTATGGGGCAACTCCTATAGCACTTTATATCATACAAACTTCATCAACAGAATATGTACAGAAGTTCCAGCATGCACTCACATTACTTACACAGGATCAGAATTATTCTACTGCCATTTCTTTTTCCATTATTTCAAATATCTTAATTGCGATATGTTTTATTCTTATGTTTGTGATGGCAACCAAGAATAATGTCACTAAGCTCATCAGTGCTGTTTATGCTGTAGTAGGTGTATTTCTTCTCTTTGATCAATATACTGCCACTATTCAGAATCATCTTTATACAAATGTGATTACACAATTCACACATAATAATATTTCTTTGATTGTGATAACGACAGTAATTATGATTTATAATCTCTATAAACTTCTAAAAAATTAGAAATCAATGATGATTTCTATTTTTTTATTGCCCATAACCTTTAAATTTATTGATATAAATTATATAATTATTATATATGGTGAAAAATATACTAAACAACTAGGAATTAATGCATGTTGGTAATGCTGATTCTATTGATGCTAGGGAGGAAATCTAATGGAAAACGTTATGAACAATACATCAAAGGTATTTGAATCGCACATAAGAATTCAAATGATTGCTAGTTTAAGTGTTGAAGATCTCACTTATAAACAGATGAAAGAGATTCTAGGTTGTACAGACGGGAATATGACAACACATACTAAAAAGCTTATTCAAGAAGGATTTATGGAAGTGAGAAAGGAATTTGTAAATAACAGACCACAGACAACTTATCATTTGACTGATGAAGGTAGAACACAGTTTGAAGAGTATGTAGCTTTATTGAATAAATTAGTAGAAGAGGGAAAAAATGCACAGAAAGTCTGATTTTTATCAGATTTTCTTTTGTATAGTGTATAATAAAGTTGTAGTAATAAGTAGTAAAGATAGTCATATAGTTCATGATTATATTAACAGGAGGAAATTATGAAAAAGACCCTATCGTTTAAATCATGCATTATCGTATTCTACTTACTTGTATTTATCGCATTTATAATAGAGAAAAGACCTATTCTAAGTAATAGTACACCTTACTTCTCTAGGATAGCCAATGCGACTAATCTTGTTCCATTCTACTATGATCCTAATTCAAATTATCAGGCGTTACAAATGAATATTATTGTGAAGATATTCTTAGTGATGCCAGTCGCATTATATTATGTAATCAAGAAGGATTGTACGTTAGGACAGTTAATCACATTTATTCTAGGTGCTAGCTTTATTTTCGAAGTAGCTAAATTACTTTCATTAAGAGGCTATTTTGATATCACTGATTTCTTCTATTATATGGCAGGTGCTGCCCTCGCTTACTATATCTATAGAAGTATCAAGTTCTTTACAAAGAAATAAATAACTTAACATCATGAACTAAAAAGGAGGAAAATCAATCGATTTTCCTCTTTGCGTTTACTTTTCATCCTGATCTGGAATAATAAGTGAAACTGCATGTCTTAAACATTCAACATGAACAGGGAAGTTCTGTCCTTTTTCACCATCAATATCATAGACAATATCTTCATCACAGCTGATTGTGATATCCTTTGCCTGGACATAACGAATCATTGGATTTTGAGGATGAAGATTACGCTTATAATCCATAAAGACATTAAGTAGTTCAGCTACATTCCCTTTTTTAATAATAATAAGATCTAACTTACCATCACTTGTAGAAGCATATGGAGTTACTCCTGGAAATCCTCCTACATGAGAACTATTCGTAATCATGAATAAGGCAGCATCTTCTTCAAACTCTATTTCATCTGCTTTTATTTTAAGATGAAGTGATAAGCCTAACTGTTCAGGTAACATCTTCAATCCATTGATATAGTAGGCAAGAGGACCAAATTTCCTCTTTTCCTCTTTAGTGACAAGGAATCCAATATCACTAAACATACCACCACTTAATACATTCGCAAAACAATGATTATCTACATAACCTGCATCAATCTTCTTTGTTTTAAAACGAGCAATCATATCACGGAATGCTTCTGGTGTATTAGGAAGATTAAGGTAAGTCGCAAAGTCATTGACAGTACCTGCAGCTAGTATCGCAAGAGGAATCTTAGATTCACTCTTAATAAGTCCTGTTATGATTTCATTAATAGTACCATCCCCACCTACTGCCACAATAAAGTCATATTCGTTTTTAGTCAGTCTTGCAGCACGTTCTAATCCATCATTCTTTCCTCTAGTAAAGTAAGTATCAATCGTATTCACATTAGTATGAAGAATTAATTGACCAATAAACTGATCAATAGATTTCTGGAATGCATGTGTACCACTAGAAGGATTAATAATAAACAAACACTTCATATATTATGCCTCCTTAATCAATTCAAGAAGTAACTTAACACCCTTTTTCATAGAATTAATACTACAGAATTCATAAGGACCATGGTAGTTATATCCACCAGTACCTAAGTTAGGACAAGGAAGTCCCATAAAGCTTAAATTAGCCCCATCAGTGCCACCTCTAATAGGAGATGCAATAGGCTCAAGTCCTATATTAATCATGGCCTGTTTTACCTTATATACAATATCAGGTGTCTTATTGATAACTTCAATCATATTCTTATACTGTAAAGTAAAGTCAATATCAATATAATTGCCATGATTAACCTGATTTAAATAAGAAGCAGCTAACTGCATTGTATGAATCATATCATGCATATTATCCATGTCATGATCTCTTAGAATATAAGTCATCTTAGCTGTAGAAACATCACCTTCCATATGATGAAGATGATAGAAGCCTTCTTTATGTTCTGTTGCTTCAGGACGCTTATTATCACCAAGCATTGTATCAAACTGACGACCTAAAGTAAGAGCATTCACCATCTTACCTTTAGAATCACCTGGATGATAACTCTTACCAGTAATAGTGACATCAGCCTTATAGGCATTGAAGTTTTCAAAACTGAATTCATCAATTCTACCACCATCTACTGTATAAGCATAATCAGCACCAAATCTCTTTACATCAAAGTTTTCAGTACCTCTACCTACTTCTTCATCAGGAGTAAACGCAATACAGATATCACCATGCTTAAAATCTCTATTCTGGCAGATATACTCTACCATACTCATAATAATAGCTACACCTGCTTTATCATCTGCACCAAGAAGTGTAGTTCCATCAGTTGTAATTAAATCATCACCCACAAGTCCTTTTAATTCAGGATTTGTTTCTGGATCTAAATACATCTTCTTTTCTTCATTAAGAATAATACGTCCTCCTGGATAAGAACGGATAATACGTGGATGAATATCATGTCCACTTGCATCTGGAGAAGTATCCATATGGGCAATAAATCCAATTGCTTTCATAGGCTCATCAGAATTACTATAAATCTTTCCGTATACAATTCCCTGATCTGTTCTTTCTACTTCATCTACACCTAAAATCTGCATTTCTTCACTTAAGAAATCAGCTAAATCAAATTGTTTTTCTGTAGAAGGAGATGTTGTAGAAGATTCATCAGACTGTGTATCAAAACTCACATATTTCAAAAATCTCTTTTCAATCAACATAAAATAACCTCGCTTTGTTTATTTCTTTCATTTTAACATAGTAAATAGTTTTTGTGAACTTGCATAATTAACTAGACAACGCCTATTGTTTTCATTATTATGGGGTAGGTGATAAAAATGAAATATTATGCCGTAAAAAACGGAAGAGTACCAGGTATTTATAACTCTTGGGCAGAATGTCAGAAGCAGATTCATGGCTTTAAGAATGCTTCTTATAAGTCCTTTACATCACGCAAGGAAGCAGAAGAGTTTATTTCTGATAAAAAAGAAATAACTCAAATGGAACATGGGTTAATTGCTTATGTAGATGGTTCTTTTAATGCGAAAAAGAAAGTATATGGTTATGGTGCTGTATTAATTGATGGACAGCAGGTCATTAAACGTCTTTATGGACATGGAGATAATGAAGAATGTATATCTAGTCGTAATGTCGCAGGAGAAATATTTGGGGCACTTGCAGCTGTAAAGTATGCAGTAGAACATCCTGAATATGATGGTATTGTGATTTATTATGATTATATGGGTATTGAAAAGTGGGCTATTGGAGAATGGAAAGCCAATAAGAAGTTAACACAGTATTATGCTGATAAAATGACTAAATACCGTAAACAATTGCCTATTGTCTTTATGAAGGTAGAAGCTCATACAGGAGACTTCTATAATGAACAGGCAGATCAGTTAGCAAAGAAAGCAGTGGGAATTGAATGAGTGAAAAAATAACAATCTTTGATATTGAAGAATTAAATAATGATCCTGTTAGTATCTGTTCTATTGGAATAGTCGTATTGGAGGATATGAAAGTAAAAGAAACATTCTATTCACTTATTAGACCTCCTAAATTGACTTTTGATCCTTATCGTTATAAGGTTCATAAGATCAGACCACAGGATTTAAAGAAACAACCCACTTTTCCAGAAATCTGGCCAAAGATTAGTCAATATTTTGAAAACAGTATTGTGATATCTCATGATATTCAGTCAGATCTTAATCATTTATTGGCAGTGTTTAGAAGGTTTCGTATAAGAAAGCCTACTTGTTTCTTATCATGTACATTAGTACTCGCAAAGCTGTTTCATCCTGAATTACAAAAGTATGGCTTAGGTTCTCTATGTGATTATTATTCAGTGGAATTAGAGAATGCCCATAATGCATTGGCTGATTCTTTAGCCTGTGCAGAACTTTTAAAGAAGATGATGGATGAACATAACTATACAAGTCTTAAAGAGCTCCACGAGAAGGAAAATGTCCCTTTAGGACGTATGACAAGTTCTTTTATTGAACCTCTTGTATCAAGTGATAAGGTACAGGAAGTAAAGATGGGAATACAGAAAGAAACAGTTGCTTTCACTGGAAAACTTGCTCATACAAAACAAGAAATAGAAGCATTTGTAGAACAGGATGGTATGACACCATCATTCCATGTCACAACACAGACAAGATATCTCGTTATTGGGAAAAAGGACTACAAGCAGACAAGATATCAAAAAGGCAATAAGAAGATAAAAAAAGCCATGACACTATCAAGACAAGGTCAGGATATTAGAATCCTACATGAAGACCAGTATATTGATATGGTAAGAAAAAGAACTCTTAAGGCATAGAGTTCTTTTTCTTACACACTATTTTAAAAAAATGACGCTTTTTTTTATTGGAAACAGTATAAAAGTATAGTTTGGTGCACAAATACGTCATTTTATTTAAAAAATGTATTGAAAACGCTTCTAATATTTGATAATCTTATTATAGGTGATTAATTATGGCAAAGACTTCAAACTATTTATTTAAACTTGATTTAATGATTTTAAGCTTATTGAAAGAAAAAGATCAATATGCGTATGAACTAACTAAAGAGATTGCAGAAAAATCTAAGGGTCGTATTGAACCAAAGAATGGTACTATGTATCCTATTATCTACAAACTCATTGAAAATGGCTATATTTCAAGCAATACAATCATTTACCACAATAAAGCTAGAGTGTATTACCACCTAGAACCAGCCGGAAAGGAATATTTAGATAAGATTATTGTGGAATTTGATGAACTAGTGGATTGCATCAATTCATTTATTCACAAAGATTAAAATAGAGTTCCCATGATGGAACTCTATTTTTTTGCATAAAAAAAGAAATAGGCAAATGCCTATTTCTTGATTTCTTTATAACTGACTGCGAAAGGTCCAGTTTTAGTAACGATTGTGATTGTATCGCCTTTTTTATACTCTTTAAATTCTTTGGCAGTAGCACGATAAGTAAATTTCTTTTTACCTGTTTTTACATTGAAATGATATACCTGTGAGAACTTAGTTGTATAATGTTCTGTCTTAGTAATAACACATTCTTCTGTATTAGTTACCTTTGCAAGAGGATCATTGATCCAGCATAATGCAAGTGGAATAAAGATAACTAAGAAGCATGTAAATAATGCATCTCTAGGTAATCCAGCTTTTTCACCAATCCAGCGATAGAATACAAAGATAATTAAGAATACAATGATTGTTGCATAAATAACAGGTCTTGTATTTTCCATTGCATATTTAGTAAATAGAATTAACCATCCTGTAATAGTAGGGATAATAAAGTTACAGAAGAACAATCCATACAATTCTTTGATTGCTGGCTGATTTCCTTCGGCAGTTAGACCTAAATAGTAAATACCTGCAAGCACTGGAACAACGATAGAAATTAATCCACCCACAACAAGAGAATCAAGTGCGCCAATCATACCAGCCACTAATGAAACTAACTGGATAAGTGTTAATACAAGCATCACTGGTTTAGTAACTGATACAGAAGGCATATGACTAGGTGCTTCATTTGTACCTTCAATATCTTCATAAGGGATCTTATGATCAGTACATTCTTCAACTAATTCAGCTAAATCAGCCACTTCAAATTCTAATGAAGAAAGCTGTGCAATCACTCCTTCTTTAGAATAAATAGTAAGTGTCTTACCATCATCTACTAGTTTAGTAATGTCTTCATAAGCATACTTCTTTTCATTATTACCTTCTTTAAAAGTAATATCATCTTCAGTCATCATATAAGAGAAAGTCTTCTTCTTATTCACCTTTAAAGTGATATAAATCATAAGTAGAAGCCCGATGACACCAAGCCCTGTAATCACATAATAACCGTCTTTTGCTTCTATAAAGCCAAGAACTAACATGATAATACCAAATACAGGACAAAGGAACTTCATTGTACTAATATGAAATAGTAAACTATCCTTATATGTTACGTCTCTATTCATTTGTTTACCTCAACTCCTTACGTATACAGTATATATTACATTAATTTTAGATGTAAACACAAGCGATAGTTGATAAATTATAGCCTTATTAAGGTGATTTATGGTAAAATAAATCTATATGGAGGTAAAAATATGAAAACTCTTACAGTTGCAGTGCCTTGTTATAATTCACAAGATTATATGAGACATGCTATCGAACCATTATTAATATGTGAAAATGATATTGAAATCTTAATCATTGATGACGGTTCTAAGGATAAGACAGGAGAGATAGGAGATTTATTAGAGGAAGAATATCCTGCAACAATCAGATGTATACATCAGGAAAATGGTGGACATGGTGAAGCAGTGAATACTGGTTTAAAGAATGCAACCGGACGCTTCTTTAAAGTATTAGACAGTGATGACTGGTTTGATGAAGCATCTTTAGTTAAAGTGATTCAGACATTAAAGAAACTTGGTAATGATGTTGATATGATGATCTGTAACTATGTCTATGATAAACCATCAAAGAATACACAGAAGCCTATTCGCTATACAAATGCATTACCTGAAAATAAGATTTTTAGATGGTATGATGTGAAATATTTCTATCCATCACAGAACCTATTAATGCATTCAATTATCTATCGTACAGAAGTATTACGTGCAAGTGGTCTTGTACTTCCTAAACATACATTCTACGTAGATAACTTATTTGTGTATGAACCTATTCCATTTGTTCAGACTATGTATTATCTAAATGTTGATTTATATCACTATTTCATTGGTCGTGATGATCAGTCAGTGAATGAAACAGTGATGATTGGACGTATTGATCAGCAGATCAGAGTGAATAAACGTATGATTGATGCGATTGATATTGATAAGCTTAAATCACGTAAGATGAGAAAATACTTAATTAAGTATCTATCTATGATTACTACAGTAACTACAGTACTCTGCGTAAAGAGTGGTACAGAAGAAAACTTACAGAAACGTAATGATTTATGGGCTTATATGAAGGATACAAAGCCTGCCGTTTATAAGGAAGTAAAGAAGACTGCATTAGGTCTTGCTATGCAATTAAATGATCCACTAGGACGTAAACTAATTGTTGGTGGATATAAACTTGCACAGAAACTATTTGGTTTCAATTAACAGTGATTCTATCACTGTTTTTTTATGTGTCAACCGAAATTGATAATGTCTCAAAAATAATCAAACATTAGCACCACAACGG
>OIDK01000022.1_pt1 | contig 94297 bp, 87 predicted proteins | sample 1581551 | NCBI WGS metagenome assembly OIDK01 (sample SAMEA3882522, study PRJEB24775) | human gut metagenome | biome: human-associated habitat; feature: intestine environment; material: feces | place: Netherlands | collected 2009/2010
CGGTAACGCTACACTTTATCCATGATATCGGGGTCATCTTCTGGGCATACCCTCTGACCTGGAGCATCTCTTCTCTGATGTTCCTGCATTACCTGCGGCATTGCACGATTCCCCGTGTCGGCGGCGGCGCACCGCACGATATGAAAGATGTGTGATGTGGGCGGATACAAAAACACATCACATATAAAAGAACGGATACACTGCCACATGAAGTGAGCTGCTTTGCCGTTCGCCGCAAATAAACCATTCGCTTTTTTACACTCTGGGCGGCAGGGCTTTGCGGATTGACAATTTCCCCGTTTTGCGCTACAATACCATACAGTTAGCCGCCGTGGCGGAACTGGCAGACGCAAGGGACTTAAAATCCCTCGAATCGTGAGATTCGTACCGGTTCGATTCCGGTCCTCGGCACCACATGATGATTCAGCTGGAACTAAAGGTTCCGGCTTTTTTAGTGTCTGGAGATGGGAGAAAAGTAGGAAAGACAGCCGGATGCTTTGCCTGCCGCTTCCCTGAATCTGAATTTTTTGAACTTTTTTCCTCCTATGGTATAATACATACATGCTGGGGGAGTCAGTGGACTGAGAGGATGAAATCCGACCCTTTGAACTTGATGCGGTTTATACCGACGTAAGGAAGCAGGAAATCTGTTTGTTCAAAGCCCGCTATGGCGGGCTTTTTTTCATGGGAGGAATCATGACACAGCTGGAAGCGGCAAGACAGGGAATCATAACGAAGGAAATGGAAACGGCAGCCCGGGATGAAGGGGTGCCGGCAGAATATATCCGGCAGGGAGTGGCAGAAGGAACCATTGTCATTCCTGCCAATATATACCACAAATCTCTTCATCCCTATGCCATCGGCAAGGGACTTCGTACAAAGATGAATGTGAATCTGGGCATTTCGGAAGATGTGTGCAATTATGAAACGGAGCAGGCAAAGGCGAAGCTGGCCTGGGAAATGAAGGCAGAAGCCATTATGGACCTGTCCTGCTACGGAGAAACGGCACCTTTTCGGGAATGGCTGGTGAAGAACAGCCCTGCCGCCATTGGCACGGTTCCTATGTATGATGTAAAGGGCGTGCTCCACAAGGGGCTGAAGGACATGACTGCTGATGATTTATTTTCCGTGGTGGAACGGCATGCCAAAGACGGCGTGGATTTCATGACCATCCATGCAGGACTGAATCGGGAGACTGCAAAGCACATTATGCGGAACAAGCGGATTACCAATCTGGTTTCCCGGGGCGGTTCCATCCTTTTTGCCTGGATGTACATGCACGGGAAGGAAAATCCTTTCTATGAACAGTTTGACCGGCTTCTGGAACTTCTGCGGAAATACGATGTAACCCTGTCTTTAGGAGACGGCTGCCGCAGCGGCAGCGGCCATGATTCCACCGATGCCATCCAGATTTCCGAATTGATTAACCTGGGTGAACTGGTGCTTCGTGCCCGCAGGGCTGGTGTGCAGGTCATGGTGGAAGGCCCGGGCCATATGCCTATTTCTGATGTGCGCATGAATGTGGAAGTGGCCAAGAAGCTGACCCATGGGGCGCCTCTGTATGTGCTGGGGCCCATTGTTACCGATGTAGCACCGGGCTATGACCACATTACCGCCGCCATTGGCGGGGCTCTTTCTGCATCCTGCGGCGCCGATTTTCTCTGCTATGTGACTCCGGCAGAACATCTCCGTCTCCCCGATGTGGACGATGTGCATGAAGGCATTGTGGCGTCCAAAATCGCCTGCCATGCCGCTGACCTGGCAAAGGGCGTGAAGGGTGCTGCCCTGTGGGATGAAAAAATGTCCTGGGCTAGAAGAAAGGTGGACTTCAAAGAAATGATTCCGCTGGCCATCGATCCTGCCAAGGCCAGAAGGTATCGGGAAAGCAGCAAACCAGAAGATGAATTTACCTGTACCATGTGCGGCTCCATGTGCCCCATGAAGACACTGGATGAAATCCTGAATAATCGGAACCCGGAAGATGATCCTTTCGAGAAAAAATAAAAAAGCCCAGCCTTCCATTGGATAGGCGTCCATATAAAAAGGGGCGTTCCTTAAAAGGAGCCCCTTTTTTGTATCGAATGGACCAGGATACTGATGGGCTGCTGGAGCCTGCTTTGATAAGACTTTTATGTACCGCCTCCTGGGATTCCCTGCCTGCAGTCTCCTTTCTTCCGTTTGAATCCTTTCTGCTCCTTTTGACCATGATATAATAAAGAAAAGGAAAAATTTCATGCGAAGGAGGCAGGGCCATGTTTATATCCCATATGCTGGTGGAAAATTACCGTACCTTCCGTCATGTGGAGCTTCACTTTGACAGCCGGGTAAATTATATTGTGGGGGATAATAATATCGGGAAAAGTAATTTCCTGACACTTCTGAAATTCATTACCCACGGCTACGGTTTCAAAGAAAATGATTTTCTGGAGCCCGATAAGCCTATCAGAGTGCAAATCACCCTGTCATCGGAGGATGACGGGCTGAAGGATACGGCCCATCTGGAGCTTCGACAGCATGTGCAGCAGGTGGTGCCCCGCCTTTATAATCTGGACAATGGAGAAGAGCTGCCTCTGGAGTATACGCGGTGCCTCTTTTATATCGATTTCGCCCTGGATGAAGTACCCAGAAAAATGATTTCCGAGGAAGACATTGCGAAAACCATTTCCATTTTTGAAGGGTACCTTTCCGGCGGGCCCGAGGTGATTGAAGAGGTGGAAAATCTGCTGAATCAGAAGGGCTTCCATCTTTCCCTGCCCACGGAGGATGCCCGCAAGGCTACCCTGGTTCTGTTCAATGAAATTTTCCGTTCCATTGCCATTGGTACGTCCTATGATTCCACCATGAAACTCATGATTGCCGTGGGGGTATCGCTTCTTATCAAGATGATTCGGAAAAAGGAAAGCCGGGCCATTTCCTTTGAAAACATGATTGTGACTGACAGCAGAGGGCGCCGTTTCCTTCCGGTGACTGTGAGCATTGATGAACCGGAGCTGCATCTCCATCCTTATCTGCAGCGGGCCATGCTGGCTTTCTGCCGCTCCATCCTGAACAATGAAGAGCCTTTTTTTCTGAAACTGGTGCAGACCATACTGGGTGTGGACGGGCTGAGGGGGCAGCTTTTTGTGGTCACCCATTCTACGGACTCCCTAGTCAACGATTACCGGCAGATTATCCGCATTTATTGGGACGACAGGAAAAAGGTACAGGCTGCCTGCGGGGCTTCTTTCCACTTTGACAGGGAAATCGAGAAGCACCTGATCATGCATTTCCCCGAAGTGAAGGAAGCTCTTTATTCCAAGTGCACCATCCTGGTGGAAGGGGAGACGGAATACGGCTCCTTTGGCTATTTCGCCAAGACTCTGGGCGTTAATTTCGACTATCACGGCATATGCCTCATCAATGCCCGGGGAGAGAGTTCCATTTCCAAAATTGCCCAGCTGGTACGGCGTTTCCATATACCGGCAGTATGTCTTTACGACAGGGATGTCATGGGGACGGCCCGGCAGTCACCCTATGTGTTTTTTACTGATTTCATCTGCTATGAAATGGATGTGGTGAAGTCCTGTCTTGCCCATCGGGGACGAAAGGCGCTGGACCAGGTCATCGGTGACATGGAGGACGCCGGCGATGCGGTGAATACGTCCCTCATTAAAAAAGCAGGCGCCAAGCTGGGCCTGCCCAAGGGTTACTATCCTCCGGTGAAGCTGAAAAATATCAATCCAAGAAATCGGGAGGCCCTGGAGTTCTACTATTTCGCCTGGCTTTATGGAAATAAAGGGGTCATCATTGGAAGGACTTTGGGCAAGAGTCTGGGAAAAGAGCTGATTCCGCCTGCTTTTGCCCGGGTGATTCAGGCGGCTGTCCGCCTCTCCTGCGGAAGCAGCGAAAAATGATGGAAGCTCTATCAGGTGTTCAGGCGTCAGAAAGCACTGATTCATTCAGAAAGTTTTCTCATCAGAATTATATGCACTGCTTTGGCATGGGACTTTCTGCATAGCCTGCGGCCCTGTTTATCCCACTTCCAGCATGGCATTACAAATTCAGGGATAGAGGCAGACTTTGATGGGATCAGTATTAGCTCGAGAAAGGGGATAAAAACGGCGGCGAAGCCGTCGCCACGACTCGGAGAGGCGAAGAGCTCAATGATTTGCCACCCTTTACATAGTGTGGTATAATCAAACCGTAAGTGTGTGTATAGAGTTTCCTGTAGAGTGAGCTTCGGCTCACTCTTTCTTATATTAAGGATAAGGAGGGCATATGGCGCGCAGGGATGTGGAAGAAGCAGTGGAAAAACTGCTGGAGCCCGGTCTGGAGAGAGAGGGCTTGGAACTTGTGGATGTGGAATATGTGCGGGAAAGAAATTGGATTCTCCGCATTTACATTGACAAGGAAGGCGGCGTGGATTTGAATGACTGCCAGACTGTGAGCGAGAAAGCAGGCATGCTTCTGGATGAGGCGGACTTGATTCCTGACAATTACATGCTGGAGGTTTCTTCGCCCGGCCTTGACCGTGTGCTGAAGAAGGATAAAGATTTTATCCGTTATACCGGTGAGGATGTGGATGTGAAGCTCTTTGCTCCCTTGGAAGGAAAGAAGGGCGTGAAATCATTTACGGCCAAACTGCTGGGTCTTGCTGAGGACGGCGCTCTTCTTCTGAAAACGGAAGAGGGAGAGATTTCTTTAAGCAGAGATAAAATTTCGCAGGTTAGACTGCATTTTTCATTTTGATTCCGGGAGGAAATGGACATCGTGAATTTAGATTTAATCGAAGCAATCAAGGGCCTGGTGAAGGCAAAGAAGGTCGATGAGAAAATCGTTTTTGACGCACTGGAAATGGTGCTGCTCACTGCCTACAAGAAGGAAACCGGCAGCAATGCCAAGTCCTCTGTCACACTGAACAGGGAAACCGGGGATTACCATATTTATGAAGAAAAAATGGTGGTAGAAGAAATTGACCCCGACTCTGAAAATGCAGTGAATGAAATTTCCGTGGAAGATGCCAAGAAGATTGATAAGTCCTATGAAGCAGGAGACATGCTCCGCATCGAAGTGACACCGAAGAACTTCGGCCGCGTGGCCGCCCAGACCGCCAAGCAGGTGATGATTCAGAAACTTCGTGAAGCAGAAAGAGGATCTATTTATGATGAATTCTCCGGCCGCGAAGGCGATGTGATTACAGGCACCGTGAAATGGAGCGAATCCCGCACTATTTTCGTAGATCTGGGCCGCGTGGAAGGCATCCTTCCCTATGCGGAACAGATTGAAGGGGAAGAATTCCATCCCAATGATAAAATCAAATGTTACGTACTGGAAGTCAGAAAGACCACCAAGGGACCGGAAATCATCCTTTCCAGAACTCATCCGGGACTTCTGAAGCGGCTCTTTGAACTGGAGGTTCCTGAAATTTACAGTGGCACCGTGGAAATCAAGAGCGTGGTCCGTGAAGCAGGCTCCCGTTCTAAAATTGCCGTTTATGCCATGGACCCCAAGGTGGATCCCGTTGGTGCCTGCGTAGGACCCAAGGGCCAGAGGGTACAGAACATTGTAAACGAGCTTCATGATGAAAAAATCGATATCGTCCGCTGGGATGAAGATCCTGCCGTGTATATTGCCAATGCCCTTTCCCCGGCCAAGGTCATTTCCGTTTCCGTGTGGGAAGAGGAAAAATCCTCCTACGTCATCGTTCCTGATTACCAGCTGTCCCTGGCCATTGGTAAGGCAGGCCAGAATGCAAGGCTGGCAGCGAAGCTGACAAACTGGAAGATCGATATTAAGAGCGAAACCCAGGCGAAGGAAGAAGGATTCGGACAGGCCGCTGAGGAAGAAGATGATGATATCCTGGGAGATATTGAAGCCGGCGGCGAGGCTGAGGAGGAAACCAAAGAATGAAGGTAAAGAAGATTCCCATGCGCATGTGCGTGGGCTGCAAGGAATTGAAGCCGAAGAAAGAACTCCTCCGCATCGTAGTACTCCCTACCGGGGTAATCGAAGTGGACAGGACAGGCAAGAAATCGGGACGCGGCGTGTATGTGTGCGACAGTATGGACTGTTTCAACAAAGCCTATGAAAATCACGGCCTGGAAAAATCCCTGAAGCGTCCGGTGTCCAAGGATGTGTATGAAGCGCTGAAAGCACAGATTGAAAATGGATGAGCCGATTTACAGGATGCTTGGCCTTTGCATGAAAGCAGGCAGACTGCTTTCCGGGAATGAACAGGTGTCGGAAGGACTTAAGAAAGGACAGGGTGTCCTGCTGATTGTTACAGAAGACAGCTCCCCGCGGACAAAGGATGAATATATAAAAGCTGCTGAAAGATACCATATTTCCTCCAGAATCTTCGGAGAAAAGGAAAGACTGGGACAGGCCCTTGGCAAAGGGGTCAGGACGGCAGCACTGATTACAGATAAAGGATTCGGCAGGGCAATTGCAGAAAAGATTGACCACCGGAAATCATAAAGGTTGGGAGGCTGCTTATGCAGAAGAAAAAGAGAGTCTATGAATTAGCCAGACAGTATGGCAAAACAGATAAAGAGGTGCTGGATGTACTGAAAAGTCACAATGTGGATGTGACCAGCAGACTGAGCGGCGTAGATGACAATGGCTGTGCCATTTTGGAAAAGGCCTTTGCTGCAAAGAAGAGACCGGCTAAAAGGCCGCCTATGCGCACTGTCCGCTTTGACCACGAGGGACGTCCTACGGACCGGAAGAAACAGGAAACAGGACGGAAATCCTATTCTTCTTTTGAAGTGCCGGAAGAACCGAAACCGGCTCCTGCTCCTAAGGCGGAAGCGCCCGTAAAGGCTGCTCCCAAAGCAGAAAATAAAGAAGTCAAAGCGCCGGCTCGGGAAGAAGCCAAACAGGCACCGAAGACGGAAAAGCGGGAGAACCGCCCGAGAGATGACCGCCAGAACCGTCAGAGAGACGGCAGAAACGACCGCCAGGGCAGAAATGACAGAAACGACCATGGCGGACGGGATGGCAGAAACCGCAGCGAAAACGGAAGACCTTCCAGAAACGGGGAACGCAGCGAGAACAGAAATGACAGAAGGGACAGGAATGATCGCTCCCGCCAGGACAGGAAGCCGGCTGAAAGAAACAGCCGTCCTGCTCCTGTGGAAGAAGCACCGGCTGCTGTACAGAGAAGAGAAAAACCGGCTAAGAAGAAATCCAAGAAGGATTGGGAAAGAAGCCGCAGAGAAAAGGAAGGCGGCTCTCTGATGGCCCGTTCCCTGAACCAGACCAGAAAGAAAAAACATATGGCTGAAAAGAAAGCTGCCTCTTATCCTACGGAAGTGGAACTGCCGCCCAGCGTGACAGTGAAGGAACTGGCAGAGCTCTTCGGCCGTGAAGTCAGCGAAATCATTAAACATCTGATGATGGACGGCGTCATGGCTACCATCAACCAAAATCTGGACCGGGACACCATCGAAATTCTGGCAGAAGAATTCGGCGTAACCCTGAAGGAAGCAGAAGCGGCAGCAGATCCCACCGAATACACCCCGGCTCCTGATGATCCCCGTTTCCTGAAGCCCAGACCGGCAGTGGTTACCATTATGGGCCACGTAGACCACGGTAAGACCACCCTGCTGGATGCTCTGCGCCAGACCAATGTGGCCATGCACGAAGCCGGCGGCATTACCCAGCGTATCGGTGCTTACCAGATCCGCTACAAGGGACACAAGATTACATTCCTCGATACCCCGGGTCATGAAGCTTTCACGGCCATGCGCTCCAGAGGTGCCCAGATTACGGATATTGCAGTGCTTATCGTAGCAGCAGATGACGGCGTTATGCCTCAGACCATTGAAGCTATCCACCACGCCAAGAATGCAGGTGTCCCCATTATGGTAGCAATCAACAAGATCGATAAGCCGGGTGCCAACCCCGACCGTATCAAGGAAGAACTGTCCAAGGAAGGCCTGCTGGCTGAAGACTGGGGCGGCGATGTCATTATGACCCCTATTTCTGCCAAGAAGAAAATCGGCCTGGATGACCTTCTGGAAAACATCCTCCTTGTGGCTGAAATGCAGGAACTGAAAGCCAACCCGAACCGCGAAGCCTACGGCGTAGTTGTAGAAGCCCAGTTGGATAAGGGCCGCGGCCCTGTGATGAGCGTGCTGGTACAGAACGGCACCCTTCATGTAGGCGACGGCATCCTGGCAGGCAAGAGCTGGGGCCGCGTCCGCGCCATGACCAATGAAAACGGCAGGAAGCTGAAGAATGCAGAACCTTCCGCACCGGCTGAAATCTTGGGTATGGACAGCGTACCGGAAGCAGGGGACCATTTCTATGTAATGGATGAAAAGAAGGCCAGAGCCATTGCTGAACTCCGGGCTTCCAGAGCCAAGGAAGAAGAACAGCGGAACGTACAGAAAGTGACCCTGGACAACATCTTCGAAAAGATTAAGGAAGGGGAAATGAAGGAACTGGATATCATCATCAAGGCTGATGTCCAGGGTTCCGTAGAAGCACTGGTCCAGTCCCTCCAGGGCATTAAGAGTGAAGAAGTCCGTATTTCCATCGTTCATTCCGCCGTAGGCGCCATCAATGAATCCGATGTCATGCTGGCTTCCGCTTCCCACGCCCTCATTATCGGCTTCAATGTCCGCCCTGATGCCAATGCCCGGGCTATGGCCGAAAAAGACGGCGTAGATATCAGGCTCTATCGCGTCATTTATGACTGCATCGATGACGTGAAAGCTGCTATGGCCGGCATGCTTTCGCCTACCATTCGCGAAGTGCTCCTGGGCCATGCGGAAGTACGTCAGGTCATTCATACACCGAAAGTCATTGTTGCCGGTTCCTACGTACAGGACGGCAAGATTACCAGCAACTGCCAGCTCCGCCTGATTCGTGACGGCATCGTCATCCACGAAGGCAAGATTAATTCCCTCCGCCGTTTCAAGGATGATGTGAAGGAAGTGGCTGCCGGCTTTGAATGCGGCATTTCCATTGACAGCTACCGTGATGTGAAGGAAGGGGACCAGCTGGAAGCCTTCGAACTGAAGGAAGAAGCTGCTGAACTGAAGTAAGGACACGCCCTTCGGGCGTGAGGATTGACAGGCCTTGCGGCCTGAGGTTTGACGCCTGCTGCGCAGGCGAAGGTTCTTAAGTTTGACGGGCCCTGTGGGCCCGTCAAACTTAAGAACCTTAAGAACCCTCGGGGCGAAGCCCCGTCAACTGACCCTTCTGAACCCGGGGCCGCAAGGCCCCACACATATAATGATTTCATCGTATCCGCCTTTATCCAACTGCATAGAAGGCGGATATTTTTATAAAAACGTGAGGTGAGACCCATGTCTGAATTACGAGTACGAAAAATCCAGGAATTTATTAAGCAGGAAGTGAGCAATATGCTCCTTCATGATTTAAAGGACCCCCGCATCGGTTTTGTGACGGTGACGGGAGTAGAAGTGACCGGTGATCTTCGGGAAGCCAGGATCTTTGTGTCCCTCTTTGGAAGCGATGAGGAAAAGGCGGCTTCCCTGGAAGCGCTGAACAAAGGAAAGGGCTTTGTTCGCCGGGAACTGGGACAGCGGCTTAAGATTTACTACACGCCGGAAATTTCCTTCGCCGAAGATACATCCCTGGATTATGGCATGCACATTGACGGCCTTTTGAAGAAAATTCACAAGGAGGAAGAAAAATGAGCCTTGCCCTGAATCATGCAAAGGAAATCGGCAAGAAGGAAGCCTGGGATTTCCTCATGTCCCATCACCGTTTCCTTCTGGTAGGCCACGAGCATCCCGATGGAGATGATGTAGGTTCCATCTGTGCTCTCCACAACGTGCTGGTTAAGCTGGGGAAGGAAGCGGATATGCTGCTGCCGGACCCGGTGCCCCATGTGTACCGCCTTATCAAAACGGCTGCCCTGGTGCATACGGAAATGCCGGAGGGAAAGGACTATGACGCCCTGGTGTTTACGGATCTGGGAAATCTGGAACGCGGCGGACATTTCAATTTCCCTGATGTGGACAGCCTCTGCATCGACCATCATCGGTCCAACGAGCATTACACCGACTATCTCTACCTTCAGTACAAATACGCTGCTACGGCAGAAATGCTGGCAGAAATGTTCTTCGATGCCGGTATTTCCATGGACCAGGATACCTGCAATGCCCTGTACATGGCTATCGGTACCGACAGCGGCTTCTTCAAATTCTCCTGCACCTCTGCCCATACCCTCATGATGGCCAGCAAACTGGTGGCCATGGGAGCCAAGCCGGACTATATTGCCAACAGGCTGGATGAAAAGACCGAGGAAGCCATGAAATGCTACCAGCTGGTGGCAGGTACAGTGCATTCCTATGATGATGGAAAAATCGTCATCGCCTATATGGGAAAGGAAGCCATGGAGCTGGACGGCGAAAATTCGGATTACTATGCCTCTATTCCCCGCTGCATCAAAGGCTGCCAGATTGCGGCGCTCTTCAAGTACAAAGGGGAAAAGGAAACAAGGATTTCCCTTCGCTCTACAGAACATGCCAATGTGGGAGATCTGGCAGCTGAATTTGGCGGTGGCGGCCACTGGAAGGCTTCGGGCTGCACCATTCATGAAAGTTTTTCTGACGCAGAGCCCCTCTTTGTGAAAGCAGCGGAGAAATATCTCTGATGGACGGCGTTATCAATGTGGTAAAGCCGAAGGACTGGACTTCCTTTGATGTGATTGCCAAACTGCGCCGTATATATCACCAGAAGAAAATAGGACACGGCGGCACGCTGGACCCCATGGCTAAAGGAGTGCTTCCCGTATTTCTCGGGAGGGCTGCCAGGCTCATCGAATACGCTCCCATCCATACCAAAACCTATGAGGCCAGCTTCCGCATGGGTCTTGCTACCGATACGGAAGACATGACCGGACAGGTGGTGGAAGAGGGGTCCCTGCCGGAAGACCTTTCTGTCTTTGAAAAGGCAGCGGAAAAATTCCGGGGGCCCATCATGCAGGTGCCTTCCAGCTATTCTGCCCTTAAAATCAAAGGAGAGCGGGCCTATAAACTGGCCAGGGAAGGGAAAAAAGTGGACCTTCCTGCTCGTCCCGTAACAATTTATAAACTTGAAATCACAGAAATCGCTCCGCCCTTCCTTTCCATGACCGTCACCTGCTCAGCCGGTACCTATATCCGTGCACTGGGGCGGGATTTGGGAAAGGAAGCAGGCTGCCTTTTGACCATGAGCGGCCTTAACAGAACGGAAATGGGGCCTTTTACCCTGCAGGATGCCTGGACGCTGGAAGATATAGAAAAGGATCCGGAGGGAGCGGTGATCAAAGACCTCCATCCCCTTCTTTCCAAACTTCCGGCACTGGAGCTTTCTGAAAAGGAAGGAGCCGATTTCCTTCAGGGGAAAAGACTCCGCTGCCGGGAAGAGGACCGGGAAGCGGCAGCCGTTTTTCAGGGATCCCGTTTCCTTGGTATCGCTTCTGTTTCCAGAGGCATCATTCATCCGAAAAAAGTGTTTTCCTGAGGCTTTTATGGAAATCTATCATTCATGGGAAGAACTTCCCAAAACTAAAAAATTCGTGCTGGCCATGGGCTTCTTCGACGGCTGCCACAGGGGCCATGAGGAAGTGCTGCGCCTTACCCGGGAACTGGCAGCAAAGGTAGACGCCATACCTGGCGTTCTTACCTTCTGGCCCCATCCCATGGCAGTCCTTGCACCGAAGGTGCAGGTGCCTCTTCTCCAAAGCAGGGAAGAAAAGGCGGAATCCATGGCAAAAGCGGGCATGGCTTTTACCCTCTTTCTCAGACCTGATAAGAAATTTCTACAAGAAGGGCCCGAAGAATTTCTGGAAAAGCTGGAGAGCCTTCCCGGCCTGTCCGGCCTTGCGGCAGGGGAAAACTTCACCTTCGGCAGACAGGCCAAAGGAAACAGCCGCCTGCTGAAAGAATGGTTCCTCTTCAAAAAGATACCGGTCTCTGTGGCCGGTCTTACAGAGGAAGAGGGGAAAACCGTTTCCAGCACTGCCATCAGGCAGCTCATCCAGCAGGGACAGATGAAAGAAGCCGCCTGCCTTCTGGGAAGGAACTATACCCTTCAGGGCGACGTGGTCCACGGCTTTCACCGAGGCCATGACATTCTAGGCTTTCCTACGGCTAACCTGTCTTTTGCGGAAGACCGGGTGCTTCCCAAAGACGGTGTCTATGCCACCTTTGCCCAGATTGACGGGAGAAGATATCCTTCTATTACCAACATTGGGAAAAATCCTACCTTTGAAGGGAAACAAAGGACCATAGAAACCTTCATATTCCACTTCGACAGCAATATTTATGGAAAATCCTTTACCCTGGAATGGGTGGAAAGAATCCGCGGCGAAATCCGCTTTCCCTCGCCGGAAGCACTGGCGGCGCAGATTCAGAAGGATATACAGAGGGCGGAGAAGATACTGGAGAGAAGGTAGACGTCAGACGGCCAGCACTGATGATAAAGAAAGAAATTACGTAACCCTGGCTATAGACTCATGGAGCTGTGAAAAATGTAAATCATTTTTTCACAGCTTCTTTTATTTGGCGATATACAGCACAGCAGGTACAAATGCCAGTCCTCTGACGCCGTATCCCACACCGGAGAGGACGCTTTTTCTACTTTTTTACGATTTTTATTGCCTTCCCTCTTTACTTTCTTACTTTAGCGTGGTAATGTATTAACCATAAGAAAGAGAGGAGGGCGCAAATGGCTCGTACAATGGATGACCTGAAAATGGTCCATGAAGAAGAAATGAAGAATTACGACCGCATTGAGAGCGCTGTGGTTTCCGTCATGCGGCGGCACGGATGCAAGATTATCCAGACTCCCACCTTTGAGGATTATGATACTTACGGCACCTATTTTCCCCAGCTCCAGCGGGAAATGATAAAGACCATAGGGCCCGACGGCGAGGTGCTGGTCATGCGGCCGGATGTGACGGTGCCTCTGGTGAAGACGGTGGCCCGGGAGTATCCGGATCCGTCCCAGCTTTTGAAGTTTGGCTATGTGTCCATGGTGTTCCGTGAATATTATGGAAAGTCCACCCATGGGAAATATTTTCTCCAGAGCGGCGTGGAAGTGTTGGGCGATGAGACGCCGGAGTGTGACGGCGAGGTCATGGTCATGGCTGCAGAATTTTTAAAGTCCGTGGGTATCCGGGATATGCGGATCGACCTGGGCACTGTGGCCTATATGGACGCCCTTTTCGATGAGCTCCATCTGACAAAGGAGCAGCTGTCCCAGGTGCGGGAATATATGGAAAAGAGAAATCTGGTGGCCTTTGATGGTTTGGTTGACGGGCTTCCTATTACGAAAATCCAGCGGGATGTACTGCTGGAGCTGCCGCGGCTCTTTGGGGATTATGAATCTACTTTGAAGCGGGCAGAAGGGCTGTGCCTGAATCACGGCATGATGGAGGCTCTCAGCCGTCTTCAGAAGGTCTACGAATACCTGGATGTAGCAGGCTACAGTGATTCCGTGCAGCTTGATTTTGCCTTTACTTCCCACATGGGTTATTATACGGACATGGTGTTTAAAATTTATGCTGACGGAGCCCTGTACTCCCTGATCAGCGGCGGCCGTTATGATTCGCTGGCCGCCCAGTTCCAGGTGCCTCGCCCGGCCTGCGGCTTTGGCCTTAACATGAACCTTCTTTACGAGGTCATGGCAGAAGAGGATCTGCTGGAGGAAATGGTTCCTTCCTGTGATTTGGCTGTGGTGTATGAGGAAGCGGACAGAGATTTGATCCTGACTCTGATGGACTGGAGGCATAAAGGATACTCCGTCCTTGGAGTGAGCCGGAAGAACCGCATTATCCCCGGCGATTACCGCATGATAGCTTCCTATGAGAAAGGCTCTTTCCTTATGGGGGAAGAGGCACTGTCTAAAGAGGAAATGGAAAGAAAACTGGGAGGACTTTGATATGCTTCATATAGCTCTTGCCAAAGGGCGTATTGCCAAGAAAGTGATGAAAAGCCTGTCTGATGGAGGATATCAGTTCCCCGATTATTCCGATGACAGCAGAAAATTAATTTTTACCGATAAGGAAGGCCGCATCCGGGTGACTCTGGTGAAGTCACCGGATGTGGCGGTCTATGTCAGGCGGGGTGCCGCTGATGCCGGCATTGTTGGCAAGGATGTACTCATGGAAGACGGGGAAGAGGATGTCTATGAAATCCTTGACCTGGGTATCGGCAAATGCCGCATGGCGGTGTCCGGTATCAAGGGGAAAAGGGATGTGATGAATAAACGCATCCTCACGGTGGCTTCCAAATATCCCTCCATTGCAAGGAAGTACTTTGCCGGCCGTTTTCAGCCCATTGATATCATCAAGCTGAACGGCTCTGTGGAGCTGGCTCCTCTGGTGGGACTCTCCGATGTGATTGTGGATATTGTGGAAACAGGCACGACCCTCCGTGAAAATGGCCTGGAGGCCTACGATTATTTTATGGATTTCTCCGCCCGTCTCATCTGCAACAAGGTTTCCTTCAAGATGAAACAGGATGAATTGAATCAGTTCATACAGGTGGTCAAAAAGGATTGACCACAGAAAGAAGGCATAGAAATGGAATGGATTGAAGTACCGGAAAAAGGGCTGACTCTCCGTGAAGTGAGGACTATGACTAATAGAAATGTGAATCTCTCTGATGATTTGGAAAAATCAGTGTCCGCCATCCTTGCTCAGGTGAAGGAGGGGGGAGATGAAGCCATTCGGGCACTCACAAAGAAATTTGACGGTGTAGACCTTACGGACTTCCGGGTGAGTGAGTCGGAAATCGAAGAGGCAGTCAAGGCTGTAGGTCCTGAATTCCTCGCCGTATTAAAGGAAGCAAAGGAAAATATTGAAGCATTCCACCGTGAGCAGGTCAGGAAATCCTGGTCCAAAACCTTCCGGGACGGCGTGGAACTGGGAGAACGGTTTCTTCCCATCCAGAGGGTAGGCGTTTACGTTCCCGGCGGCCGGGCTGCTTATCCTTCCACGGTGCTTATGGATACGGTGCCGGCCATGGTGGCAGGCTGCCCATCGGTGGCCATGGCTACCCCGCCCGGTAAAGACGGAAAAGTGAATCCCAATATCCTGGCTGCAGCCTATGTGGCCGGTGTGAAGGAAATCTACAAGGTCGGCGGTGCCCAGGGCATTGGCATGCTGGCTTATGGCACGGAAACGGTGGAGCCTGTATTTAAAATCGTAGGACCCGGCAACGCTTTCGTAGCCATGGCCAAACGCCTTGTTTTCGGTACGGTAGGCATTGATATGATTGCCGGCCCCTCAGAAGTATGCTGCGTGGCTGATGGCAGCGCCAATCCGAAGTGGATTGCAGCCGATTTACTCTCCCAGGCTGAACATGATCCCCGGGCTGCCGTATTCCTCATTACACCGGATAAGGACTTCGGCCTGGCGGTGCAGAAGGAAATGGAAAAACAGATGAAAGAGCTTTCCCGCTACGAAATCATGAAGAGCTCCGTGGACCAGTACGCCAAGGCTTTCCTTTGCAAAGATGCAGAACAGTGCTTCGATATCGTCAATAAGATTGCGCCGGAGCATCTGGAAGTAGAGCTGCCGGATCCGAAAAAATACCTGCCCCTTATTTATAATGCCGGTGCCATTTTCCTCGGCAAATACACTTCTGAACCAATCGGGGACTACATGGCGGGCCCCAACCATACACTGCCCACCTCCGGTACCGCTGCTTTCTCCTCGCCCCTTGGGGTTTATGATTTTGTAAAACACAGCAGTGTGGAATGCTACAGTGAGGAAGCGTTCCGTAAAATTTCCAAGAAAGTGCAGCTCTTTGCCAAAGCAGAAGGGCTCACCGCTCATGCTCATGCGATGGAGGTACGTGATGAAGACTGAATGGCTTAGAAATACAATTAAAGATTTTGAACCCTACTATGTGGCTCCTATTGCAGAAAAATACGTGATTAATGCCAATGAAAACTATTTCAACGTTCTTTCCATTCCATCCCTGAAAAAGGAACTGGTGGAAGCGCTGGATACCTTTAAACCCCAGATTTACCCGAAACCCATGGCTGACGACCTTCGAAAAGCTCTGGCGGAATACACCGGCCAGGCTCCGGAAGACATCATCTGCGGCAACGGCGGCGATGAAATGATTACCTACCTTCTGGGCACATTCCTGAACCCGGGAGACCAGATCCTGGTTCATACGCCAACTTTTGACATGTACGAACTGGGAGCAGAAACCCTGGGGGCCCGCGCCATCAAAGTGAGGGACCTGGCAGGCTATCGCCGGGACAAGGAAGGCATTCTGGAAGCGGTTAAGAAGTACCAGCCGAAAATCACAGTCATCTGTAACCCCAATAACCCTACCGGCGACCTGCTGCCGGCCTCCTTTATCGAAGAAGTGCTGAAGGCGGCTGACAATCTTGTTTTCGTGGACGAAGCGTACATGGAATTTGCCCAGAAGGAAAGCGTGCTGCCTTTAATCAAAAAATATCCGAACCTGGTAGTGCTCCGCACCCTGTCCAAAGCCTTTGGCCTGGCAGGCATGCGCTGCGGCTATCTGGCAGCTGATAAGGAAATCATCGATGCCATCGGCAAAATCAAGGCGCCCTACAACCTCAATGCCTTTACTCAGCTCTTTGCGCCCATCGTACTGAAACACAGGGAGGAAATTCTTAGGGTGAGAGATGACATTGTGAAGGAACGGAACCGCCTTTTTGATGAACTGGTGAAAATTCCCGGCCTCACCGTATATCCATCCTGCACCAATTTCCTTCTGGTCCAGGTGGAAAGCAAACATGAAGAAATTTTCAAAGCCCTGAAAGCCAAAGACATTCTGGTGAAGATTTACCGGAACAGCGGAGAGCTCCCCAATGCCTACCGCATTACTGTGACCACTAGGGATGTGGATGATGCCCTCCTTGAAGTATTTCGGAAGGAGCTTTCATGAGACAGGCAGAGATTCATAGAAAAACAGGGGAGACAGACATTGCCATTTCCCTTGTCATCGATGGAGAAGGGCGCTTTGAGGGAACCACGGGTATCGGTTTCTTCGACCACATGATGAACCTCCTTGCCTGTCACAGCGGCATGGATATTTCCCTCTCCTGCCAGGGGGACCTGGAAGTGGACAACCATCACACCATTGAAGACCTGGGCATTGCCCTGGGCACCGTGTTCCTCAAAGCGCTGGGAGATAAGAAGGGCATCCGCCGCTACGGCGCCTTCTTCTGCCCCATGGATGAGACACTGTCCCGCATTGTGCTGGACCTTTCCGGACGGCCCTATTTCGTGTACGATGTGAAAATCCCGGTGGAGCGGATCGGCACCTTTGAAACGGAAATGACCAGAGAATTCTTCCTGGCCTTTGCCATGCACGGTATGATGAACCTGCACATGGCCTGCCTTTACGGCGAAAACGGCCATCATATCGTGGAATCTCTTTTCAAAGGGCTGGGCCATGCATTGAAGGAAGCGGTTACCGTGGAAGGCGGCAGGGTATTATCGACCAAAGGAGTGCTCTGATGAAAACAGCCATTATCGATTACGACGCAGGCAATCTGGCCAATGTGGTCCGGGCGGCGGAAAGGGCCGGCCTTTCTGTGGAAGTGACAAGAAATCCGGAAGTTATCCGAAGCGCCAAATCCCTCATCCTGCCTGGCGTTGGTGCCATGAAGGATGCCATGGAGCATCTGGATGGCTACGGTTTGTCTGGCCTTATCCGGGAAGAAGTGAAAAATGGAAAAAAGCTGGCCGGCATATGCCTGGGCATGCAGGCGCTCTATGAAGTCTCTGAGGAGAATGGACATATTCCTGCCTTGGGCCTTCTTCCCGGCCGGATTGTCCATTTTCCGGAAGGGAAATTAAAAGTGCCCCATATGGGATGGAATGAACTGGTCATTCACCGGCCCCACGAAGTGCTGGAAGGCCTGCCCCTTCATTCCTATGTATATTTCGTCCATTCTTACTACAAGACACCGGGAGATACGGAAGACGTCATTGCATCTGCCGATTATGGTGTCACCGTACCGGCTGTGGTGGGGAAGGACAATGTATTGGGATTCCAGTTCCACCCTGAAAAATCGGGCTCTGTGGGGATGGCCATCTGGGATCGTTTAGCAAAGTGGTTGATGAAATGAAAATATTTCCAGCAATAGATATAGAAGATGGGCACTGCGTGCGTCTGCAGCAGGGAAAAAAAGAAAACCTTACCGTTTACGGCGATGATCCGGTGAAAATGGCGCTGAAATGGCAGGAAGAAGGGGCCAAAGCCCTTCATGTGGTGGATCTGGACGGTGCTTTCAAAGGGGACGGCGTCAATAAGGAAATCATCCGAAAAATGTGTGAAGTCCTCACCATCCCTCTGGAAGTGGGCGGCGGTATTCGCAATGAAAAGGCCATTAAAGACTACCTGGACATGGGGGTGTACCGGGTCATTATCGGCTCCAAAGCCGCTGCTTCCCCTTACTTTGCCATTCAGGCCGCCAAAACTTTTGGCGCTGATCATATTGCCGTATCTATAGATGCCAAGGGAGACGAAGTGGCTACCCACGGCTGGGTGGACGGCAGCAGCCGCAAGGTCATGACCTTTGCAGAAACACTCCTGACCCACGGCGTGAATACGCTGATTTATACGGACATCAGCCGGGACGGCATGCTTTCCGGCCCGAACTTCGACATGATGAAAAAACTTCAGGCTCTGGAAGGCATCCACCTGATTGCTTCCGGCGGCGTCTCCGGCGCAGAAGATCTCCGGAAACTGTCTGCCATGGGAGTGTACGGAGCCATTACAGGCAAAGCCCTCTATGAGGGAAAAGTAACTATGGAAGAAATCCGGGACATCCAGGAATAAGGGAGCCGCATCAGGAGCCACTGCGTGGCTCCGGTTGACGCCTGCTGCGCAGGCGAGAGTTGACATTCGCTGCGCGGATGAAGGGGCGTAAGTTTGACGACCCTCCGGGCCGAGGGTTGTGGATTGCTCTGTGGGCAATGAGTATAAATTCAGCGTTACGGCCTTACCTTCCTGCCCTCACAGTCATTCTGAGCCGCAGGCGAAGAATCTTGGTACGTGCAGCGTTTGAATCAAAAGGCATTAAACAGCAGTCGGCGGGAAGGAACCGCTTTGCGAAATTTATACTCATTTTTCGACAGGGCAGTCCACAACCTTCGGGCCCCAGGGGCCTGTCAAACCTAAGAACCCTCCGGCCACAGGCCGGTCAATCTTAAGAACCTTTTCCCAGCCCCCTCTGAATCCGGGGCTGCGAGGCATCCCCTGTTTTTCTAAAACGCAAAGGAGCATACTATGCTTGCAAAAAGAATCATTCCCTGTCTGGACGTGAATCATGGCAGGGTGGTCAAGGGAAAACAATTTCATCACCTGCAGGACGTAGATGATCCTGTGGCTTTAGGAAAATACTACTCCGACTCCGGCGCTGATGAACTTGTCTTTTATGACATTACCGCAACCCACGAAGGGCGGGAAACCTTTGTGGACACTGTGAAAGCCATTGCGGAAGAGCTGACCATCCCCTTTACCGTAGGGGGAGGCATTCGCAAAGCTGACGATTTCCGCACCATGCTGCTGGCTGGTGCCGACAAGGTATCTGTCAACTCTGCCGCCGTCATGCATCCGGAAATCATCAGGGAAAGTGCCGAGCGTTTTGGAAACCAGTGCGTGGTTCTTTCCATCGACGGTAAACGGAACGACCAGGGCGGATGGGACGTGTACATCGAAGGCGGACGGAAAAACACCGGTATTTCCGTATTGGAATGGGCCAGGAAAGGCATGGAGCTGGGGGCTGGAGAAATCTGCATGAACTCCATCGACACCGATGGGGAGAAAAAGGGGTATGACCTGGAACTCATGCACACCCTGTCAGAGCAGCTTTCTATCCCTGTTATTGCCTCCGGCGGCGCAGGGAAAATGGAAGATTTCCTGGAAGCTTTTGAAGCAGGCTCTGATGCGGACCTGGCAGCGTCGGTCTTTCACTTCGGCGAAATTGCCATTCCCGATTTAAAAAAATATTTGGCAGCCCACGGCATTCCCGTGCGGATATAAGGAGGATTTATGGAGTCAGTAGACATCGGAAAAATAAAATTTGATGAAAAGGGACTGGTGCCGGCAGTGGTGCAGGATGCCAGAAGCGGCGAAGTGCTCATGGTGGCCTATATGAATGCCGAATCTCTGGCTAAAACGGTGGAAAGCGGAGAAACCTGGTTCTTCAGCCGCAGCCGCCAGAAACTGTGGCATAAAGGCGAAGAGTCAGGCCATTTCCAGCATGTCAAGCGCATTTACGTGGACTGCGATGCCGATACCCTGGTAGTGGAGGCCATTCCGGAAGGCCCTGCCTGCCATACAGGAAACCGCAGCTGCTTCTATCGGAGCCTTGCCCAGTGGGATAATACAAAAGCGAAGGGAACGCTTACCATCCTTCATACGCTCTTTGAAGAAATCAAAGACCGCAGAATTCATCCCCAGGAAAAATCCTATACCAATTACCTCCAGAAGGAAGGCAAGAATAAAATCGACAAAAAAATAGGCGAGGAAGCTTCTGAAGTCATTATTGCTGATCAGCACGAAGATAAGGAAGAAATCATAGATGAATCCTGCGATCTCCTCTACCATCTCTTCGTCCTCTGGGAAAATGCCGGCGTAGATCTTTACGACATTATGCAAAAACTGGAAGAACGGGATGAGAAAAAAGGAAATAAAAAAGTGGTAGGGCATCTGGATAAGACCTTCTGACAGGCTTCCTGCTGCTCAGGACCTGTCGAAGGTCAGTGGCTTTTTACTTTTCTAAATTTGTTTCAGCCAAAAAAGGGCTGCGAGGAAATGTAAATCATTTCTTCACAGCCCCTTTTCGATGTACAGATTTTACAGAGCAAATACCTGGAATGGCATGGCCGGGTCTGTTTCCGATGCAGCAGCTCTCTCTACATGGCAGGGATGGTCAAAGACCATGATACGGCGGTTTTCTCTGTCAAATTTCGGCCATGACGGCATGCCCTCTGCAGCGGGTATGCCTTTTTTTATAAAGGCAGTAAAGGCGCCGTGCATTTCTTCTTTCAGCTCTTCATGGGCAGGCGAGTGGTCCACATCGTGGATGACAGAGCCCATACTCATGAGGAACTGGGTTTCAGAAGCATGGCAGGCTTTATAAGCCTGCCGGTCCCAGTCCAGTCGGTAGAGATAGACGTCCTGCCCTGCGTCAGAAGCGGTTTCCGCCATGTCTATGTCGCCGGCGCGGTAAATGTATTCTGTCAGGAAGTGGACGAAACGCTGATGGAAGTTTTCGTCTTTGGGAATTTTTCTGTAGTTTTTCATAACGATGGGTGCCCGATTGCCGAAGAGTTTTTCTGCTAGCCCTTCATCCATGTCATGCACATGATAGATATGCCAGTAGAGATTTGTTTCATCTTTGTTTGTTCCCATGAGAAGGGAAATACGCGGGCCTGTTTGCTGCCGGATCAGGGCAAGGGCGTCGTTTCCTTCAAAATTAATGCCATCAAATACAGGGCCTGCCGCATGCAGGTTGAATCCGCGGAACATGGGAGCCTGGGCTTTTAAAATGGCTTCCCAGGGCATGGTGAGGATTTCATGGGCCCTGTCTTTCGTAAGACCTGCATGGGCCATAAACTGATCTGTTATGCACCGGGCAGTATGTACATCTCGAATGCACTGCACGGCGCCGCTGCAAAGGATGGCTTTTTGAAACAGTCCCCTGGCTTTTTTCATGATAGTCAGGGCACCGCAGAGCTTGGCACCGGCGCTTTGGCCCATAATGGTTACATTATCCGGGTCGCCGCCAAAGGAAGCAATGTTCTTCCGCACCCAGCGGAGGGCCTCGATAATATCCAGAAGGCCGCTGTTTCCGGACTGTCGGTATGCATCTCCCAGATAACCGGACATATCCATAAATCCCAGGGCTCCAAGGCGGTAATTCATATTGACAACCACCATGCCTTCTCTGGCAAAGGAAGGCGGATTGATGCCTGCTGTGGCAGATCCTTTCTGAAAGGCGCCGCCGTGAATCCAGCAGAGCACGGGAAACTTTCCCATCGTATTAGGGGTGGTCACATTTAAATAAAGACAGTCTTCATCCAGGGTCTCTTCTTTTTTCAGAAAAGTAAGTCCCGGTACATAGAGCTGAGGCGCAGCATGGCCCAGTTTTCTGCAGGAACGGATTCCTGTCCAGGGTTCTGCCGGTTCTGTGGGTATAAAGCGAAGGGCACCTACCGGCGGCTTGGCGTAGGGAATACCCAGAAACTGATGTATGCCCTGGATTTCCATGCCTTCCATGGCTCCGCAGGGCGCTTTGATTATCATATTTCCTCCTTGATAAAATGATATAAAACAGGAAAATGGTTTATTCTATAAGAAATCCTTTCAGAGGAGAGGGATAGGTGCTCGTTTTTTTTTCCTTTGCAAAAAAGACTGTGGGGGAAAAGGGATGCCCCTCTTTCCTCACAGTCCTTTGGACAAGTATGGATGCAGCAATTGTTTTTTGTCAGGGAATGACTAGCTGTGAACAGCCATCTGTTTAGGAAATCCCATGACGAAGCAATAGATAAGAACAGACTTGTAAATGAGTCCGTGCTTTCTTTGAAAATCCTTATTTCTCCATCCGTTTCAAATGATTGGAATTGTTTTCATCATCCCACCATACGATACCCTTCGTATCGGACAGCACATCCCGGTGGAAGAGAGGTACCCGGATGCCTTTTTTCAGCTGCTTTTCATAATCCAGAAGGCAGGCCCGGGCCTGGGGGAAAAGAAGAATAATGGCGCTTACGTTGGTTAAGACCATAAAGGCCATGAAGAGGTCCGCCAGGTTCCACACAAGGGGCAGATCCGCAATGGAACCCCAGAAAATCATGACAGCAATGAGAAGGCGGAAGAGGTTCAGCGGCCATTTTTTATGGGTGAGATGGCCGATGTTGATTTCCCCGTAATAATAATTTCCAATAAGGGAAGTGAAGGCAAAGAGGAAAATGAGGAAGGAAACGGCTTTCGGAGCGCCGCTGCCGAAGTACTGGGACATGTCCCACTGAATCAGTTCGATGCCGGTCAGGCCGGTGGCGCTGTAGTCTCCTGTAAGAAGAACGATGAAAGCAGAAGCGGAGCAGATGAAAAGGGTATCTACATACACGCCGAAGGCCTGGATGAGGCCCTGCACCACCGGATGGGTGGCATCTGCAGTGGCTGCTGCATTTGGTACGGAACCTTCGCCGGCTTCGTTGGAGAAAAGCCCTCTCTTGAATCCGGTGAGCACAGCAGCACCCATGCCGCCGCCAAATACTGCCTGCCAGTCGAAGGCATCCCGGAGGATAATGTAGAACACATGGGGCATTTCGGTAATATTATAGAGCATAATGCCCAGAGCAACCACGATGTAAATGCCTGCCATAATAGGCACTATCCATTCCGTCACCCGGGCTACCCGGCCCATGCCGCCGCAGATGACCAGCATGGCCAGCACAGTAACCACGCCGCCTACCATCATACGGTCCAGACCCAGTGCATGGTTCAGGGCCAGGGAAATGGTATTGGACTGTACGGAATTATAAATCATACCGTAGGTGACGGAAATCAGAATAGCAAAGAGGGCAGCCCAGATACGGTGGCCGAGGCCGTTTTTCAGATAATAGGCAGGACCGCCGCGGAAGCCATTGCCGTCTTCTCTTGGCACCTTATAAAGCTGGGCCAGGGTAGATTCTACAAAGCCCGTGGCGGAACCGATGACCGCAATAAACCACATCCAGAAAATAGCGCCGGGACCGCCAGATACGATGGCAATGGCGATGCCTGCAATGTTGCCTACACCTACTCGGGAAGCGGTGCTGACACAGAAAGCCTGGAAAGGAGAAACCTCATTTCCCTCAGTCTTCCGGCCGGCCGTATGGGCTATGAGCTGGAACATCCGTCCGAAGTAACGAATCTGTACAGCCCTGGTGCGGACAGTAAAATAGAAGCCTGCTCCCACCAGCAGGGCGATGATAACAGATGACCATAAAAATCCGTTAATGGTGGAAATCAGTTGATTCAGTGATTCCATATTTCCTCCTTGAAATGAAAGCTACGCATACATAATTATTATAATATGATTTCCTGATTTAGACAATTCAAAAAATATGACTGGAAAGGGGAAAATAAAAAGGGGCCGACCCTTGGGGGAGGCAAAAGGCGCCTTGAGGTTTTTGGCATTTATACCAATTTGTCCAAATGCAATTCCCCGATAAAACAGCTCTCCTCTTGGGCTGAAATCCCCCGATTTCCGGTATTTTCAGAGGATATTTCCCACCGAAAAAATCAGTATTTCTGCCCGGTTAAGCAAGCCTCAAAAACGAATCATTTGCAGTATGAAATATGAGGGTTTTACTCTTTTTTTTACAAAATCGGCAGAAAATGGTAAAATACAGGAGTCTATGGAGGTGATATGAATGCGTGCTTTATATACATGGGGATGCGCCGCAGCCATCTGGCTGGTGGCGTCTCTTACCGCGTCTGCCCAGACCTTGTCTATCGGCATGTCGGGAAGTGAAGTTTCTTCCCTGCAAAACGACCTGGTGGCGGCAGGCTATCTTGCACGTACAGTAGATGGAGATTACGGCTCCACCACAAAAGAAGCAGTGGCCTTATTCCAGAAGGCCAAAGGGCTGCCTGTTACCGGCAGGGCTGATGATGATACCCGTGCAGCGATTGAACGGGCCGCCGGAGCAGGCTATCGTCCCGGCGGCGGCGTAGTCTACGCCGAGGGCAACCGGGGCAGCATGATCAGTGACATGCAGGTACGGCTCCAGGCCGCAGGCTATCTGAAAGGCGGCATTGACGGCGTATACGGTGAAGATACCACCAATGCCGTAAGGGCCTTCCAGAAAGCCAAAGGCATTCCTGTTTCCGGTGTCATTGATGAAATGACCTACGGCGCCCTGAGAAATGAAGATACCTCTTCCGTTTCCTACGAAGGAAGCGGGGAAGAGGAAGGAAGCGGCGACAGAGGATCCTCCCTTTACAGTATCGGTGACAGCGGCAGTGATGTTTCATCGATTCAGCGGAAACTGAAGAAAATGGGATACCTGGACGGAGCAGTAGACGGTATCTACGGCGGCGATACCGCTTCTGCAGTGAAAGCCTTCCAGAGCGATGAAGGCCTTTCCGTCACCGGCATGGTGAATGGAGACACCCTGTCCCGCATTACCTCCGAGTATGCGGCCCAGAGCGGTGAAACCGTGCTTTCCCCGGGAGACTCCGGGAAGAAAGTCATCCGTCTTCAGAACAAACTTCTCCTTCACGGTTATAATCCCGGCAGTGTAGATGGCATTTACGGGGAAGGTACTGCCGAGGCAGTGCGCCAGCTCCAGGCAGAAGAAAATCTGGCCAGAACCGGCATTGCCGACGGTGATGTATGGGACAGACTGGACAGCGCACCCCGCTTTACAGGAAACTATAAAAAAGTATTCCGCATGGAAGCTACTGCCTACACGCCTAATGACGGAGACGGAAGAGGGATGACAGCCATGGGTGCCTATGCAGGCAAAGGCCATGCAGCGGTGGATCCCAATATTATCCCTCTGGGCAGTGAAGTCTATATCGAAGGCTATGGCTATGCCATCTGCGACGATATAGGCGGCGCCATTCATGGAAATATTATCGATGTGGGCGTGGATAACTACGACCAGGCCTACAAATGGGGTATGAAACCCAAAGTGAATGTATATCTGATACGATAAGAAAAGACCGGGCTTCCGGTCTTTTTTGTTCCTATATGGGACCGCCTTTAGAAACGCAGGAAGCCGGGATATTAACTGCCGCTGATGTCACATGAAGGAGAAATGCTGAAAAAGGAAGGAAAATAGGGCACTGCTGTTAAGAACATTACTGATAATGAGTCATACCACTGATGAAACCATGGAAGTGAAAGCTAATGGAGGTGCAAAGCAGCAGACCGTAAAAGAAGAGAATAAAAAATAAGTCCTTGACAATAAGGCCCTTCATAGTGTATCCTTATACAAGTCAGCTATGTGGAGTGATACTCAAGTGGCTGAAGAGGACGGTTTGCTAAATCGTTAGACCGGGTGACCGGTGCGGGAGTTCGAATCTCCCTCACTCCGCCATAAAAAAGCGTCGATGCTTCGACGCTTTTTTTATTTGTCAGAAAAGCCATAACCCAGGAGCCTTCCAATGCTTGGCAAAAGGCTATGATGTCAAACCAATGGTAAGCGAACTAAAGAGCATTCCTGCATACATACAGCAGGGAAAGCAAAAACCGGACAGGGCTCAAGCCTTGTCCGGTTCTGATTTATTCCAGATGATATTCCTTATACAGCCTTTCCCGGGCTTCCTTATCTTCCAAAGCCAGCCGGACATCATCGGTGCGGCCCTCTGCCTGCAGCAGCTTCAAAAGCCGGGCAAGCAGTTCAGCGCCTTCGGCGCGTCCTTCGGCACGTCCTTCGGCGCGTCCTTCAGAACGTTCATCCATACTCCATTTTTCCAAATCGGCACACATGGCAGTCATCTCCCTTGGGTTATTTTTATAACGATTGACTGTTTCCTTTAACGGCTCCAAGATCATATCATCCACTTTGGATGAACGAAAATCATTCATCGGTTTTCCTATATCATCGGAGCCGCCATAGTCTCCATTTACATAAATGATATGTTCTCCATCATTAAAGGGACGGCTTAATTCTTCGATGATTCGATTGACATTCTGCAGGGCAAGCGTATGCCGCCGTTTCTGCAAATTCGATAAGGTCTGTTCGTTTATTGGAGCACCGCCTTTCTCTACTCCTATTATACTTGGAAGTGAAAATCGTCACAATGAGGAAATATTTGGACATCTGTACTAAAAAGGTGCCAGATGGAAGAGATTAGGCTGACCGCTGGTGGTGGGGGCTTCGCCGCCAGTTATTATAAAACCCTGCAACCGCCCTGTCGGGCGATAGAAATACACCCCTTTTAGCGGCACTATGCCTTGTGATGCTTATGAGATTTATCAGATAATGGCGATATCTCCTTTTGGCGGCTGGCGCCAACACCTTTGCCCCGGTGGCACTATGGGTGCTCAGCATTGTGCCACATGATACCATGGAAAAGCGTAGAGCGATTTATTCTGCCCCCCTGAATAGGGTGGCAAGGGAACACGATTCGTAGGGGAGCGTAGCGACCTGAGAATCCTGTGACACGCTTTCCCGTGGATGCACAGCGAACATGATTTGAAGGAGCGCCAGCGACGCACAAATCATAGTGAGTCGTTTCACCTTTAGGTGGAAGTCCGGCGAAGCGGGATAGGGGGGCGAACGAAGTGAGCCAATCAGCAGAATGTGTATCATGCTATATGATACAGGAAAGCCAGTCCCGCAACGCAGGCTCCTTTCTCAGAAGGGAGCTGGGCGGAGCCCTGAGGAACACCGAAAATAAGTAAAGAGCTGACGCCCTTATCCTCCGCTGTCTAAGGCATTCCCTTTCCAGATGGCTCAGAAATCAAAAACCGGACACAGCGGCATGTATCCGGTTTTATTTTATTCCAACACCACCGCTTCCTATCCCACTTACGGCCAGTCCATCTCAAGAACCTTTCTCCTTGAAAATAGGTTATAATGAAGAAAACACATTACACGCAATACGCAATACTCACGGTCTTTGATTTCATGGGGAGGTCAGGAATGGACAAGGAGGAAAGGCGCCAGCGGCGGGCGGAGAATGCATTGGGAGCTCTGGCAGCGGGGGGTTCGGTGGATGAATCGGTGCGGCGGCTGGCTGAGGTGTATCGGAAGCCTTTGGAGTATAGGGGGAACCGGAAGCTCTTTGACGACGGCATGGCAAAGCGGCTGGCGAAGGAGAATCTCTTTGCTTCGGGGAAGGCGGTGAAGGATCCCTATACGGGAAAGGAGCTGTTTCTTCGGAAGCAGGAGGCGAAGCTGGCCTATGGGAAGAAGTGGACGGAGCATCTGGCGGAGGCGGACCATGTGGAACCGGTGCACCGGATTTTTGAGGCCCATAAGGACGATGCCTGGGTCACCAATAGCGACATCAAGGACGCGGTGAACAGCCCGGAGAATCTGAAGACGATTTCCCGGAAGCTGAATAATGCGAAACGGGATCGGAGAAATTCCGATTTCTACGGCGATGACAGGTATCTAGCGGATAAGGATATCCACCTTTCCAAAGAGGCGAAGGAGCGGGCCGTGGAGGACGGCCGGCAGGCACGCAGCCATGTGGACCGGTCCCTTGCCTTGAAGGGGGCAGGAAATCTGGCCGCCGAGTTTCATGACGCCGGTGTAAAGGCCGCTGCCGGAGCAGCGGTGTTTTCGGGTGCCATGGCGGCGGTGGATAATATGGTGGCAGTGATTGAAGGGAAGAAGGAGCCCGGTGAAGCCATCAAAGACCTGGTGAAGGCGACGGGCACGGCGGCAGCCCTTTCCTATGCCGCCGGCGGCGCAGTGAGTGTCATTTCCCATAGCCTTTCGGCATCTTCCAATTCCCTGGCCCGCATGCTGGGACAGGCAGGTGTGCCGGGAAAGGTGGTGGCGGCGGTTCTTGCCACGGCGGGGATTATTAAAAATTATATCTATGGAAATATCACCGCTTCCGAGTGTATTGCCCAGCTGGGGGAAACGGGGATTGCCACGTCCACCGCGGCGGCCGGCATGTATGCGGGAGCTGTGTTGATACCGCTTCCTGTCATCGGTTCACTCATCGGCGGTATGGTGGGGTATATGCTGTCGGGAAAGGTGTTTACCGCATTGAGCGGCGCCCTGTCTTCGGCAAAGCTGGCCCGAAAGGAGCGCATCCGCATCGAAAAGGAATGCGGGAAATCCATTCGCCGGATACAGGAGTACCGGCGGGAGCTGGATGAAATCACGGAGAAATATTTCAAAGAAAACCGGAAGGCCTTTGATGAAGCTCTGGGAAATATGGTATCCGGCCTGAAACTGGGGGATGCCGACGGCTATATCCATGGGGCGAATCAAATCACCCGCCGGCTGGGCGGGAAGGTTTCCTTCAGAAATATGGATGAGTTCGATGATTTAATGAAGAGTGATGACATTATTAAGTTATAAGGAGGTTTATTATGCCTATTCCATTCATTCTTGGCGGTATTGCTGTGGCGGCAGGTCTTGTGGGGGCGAAGAAGGCACTGGATGCCAGTGATAAAAATGCCCGGGCCAGACGGATGAATCGCAGGGCCCAGGAGACCTTTGAAAATGCAAAGAAGGAGCTCCTGGCTGCCCGGGACGAGGCAGGAAAGGCCCTGGAAAATCTGGGCCAGGCGAAGGTGGATATCCTTCATGGCAGCGTCACCCGTTTCGTGGACACCTTCGGAAAGATTCATCACGTGGAACTTGCAGATTCCGTCGGCATGGACGAGCTGTCGGAGTTTGAAGTGAATGAGGATACATTGAAGGAAATGGGAGAGCTGGGAAGCCTGGCTGCAAAGATGGCTTCGGGCACCGTGGAAGGACTGGCGGCAGGAGGGCTCATGGCCTTTGGCGCCTACAGTGCTGCCGGTCTTCTGGGCACCGCCGGCACGGGAGCTGCCATTGCAGGCCTTTCGGGAGCAGCGGCCACCAATGCTACCCTGGCCCTCTTAGGCGGCGGCACCCTGGCGGCCGGAGGTCTTGGCATTGCAGGAGGCACCGCTGTGCTGGGCGGTCTGGTGGCAGGCCCTGCCATTGCGGTGATGGGTTTCATGATGGATGCCAAAGCCGATAAGAATCTGGACATAGCCAAGAGCAACCGGGCCAAAGCCCGGGAAGCGGAGGAGCAGATGAAACTGGCAGGAGACGCCTGCAGGGCCATCGGAAAACGGGCGGATATGTTCAGAGATCTGATTTCCCAGGTAGACACGCTTTTCAGGCCGCTCATTGAAAAGATGGAAGCGGTGGTGAAGGAAAAGGGGACAGACTATCGGGACTACGGTGAAGAGGAAAGAAAGACCATTGCCATGGCCCTTGCTACCGCCGGTGCCGTGAAGGCGGTGCTTGATACGCCTATTCTTACCAAAGAGGGGGCGGTGACAGAGGAGTCCCTTAGGGCCTATAAAAAGGTGGAGGCCTTCCTGCCGAAGGTAGAGGGATAATGGATTTCCCCTGCCTGGCCTGCGGCCTCTGCTGCGAAAAGGCCCGGTACGTGAAAGAACTGAGGCCCTTTCTTGATGAAAAAGGACAGTGCTCCTTTTATGACAGGAAAAGCAGAAAATGCCGTATCTATGACTGCCGTCCCGCCATCTGCCATACGAAAGTCATGTATGAAAAAAGGTTTCGCGCCTTTATGACGGAAAAGGACTATATCCTGGCCAATCTTTCTGTGTGCCTGGCGCTGAACAGGGCCGCCGGAAATCGTGATAATGCGGAAAGAATCCGGAACATCATGGAAGAAATCGAGGAAAGGGCTGATTGAAACATGGAGGCCCTGGGGAGGCACTGGTGTCATTGGAGGGCGGGAGATTTCTCCACTCTGTGGAGGCTCTGCATGGAGTCTCCAAGGCAGCCGAAGCTGGCCTCCAGCCTACCCAATAAAAGGCTTTCCTATTGGTGGCTGACCGGCTGCGGTCGAAATGACAAGAGAGCGGGTGGCTGGTGCCATTGGAGCATGGGGTTTCTTCTCTTGGCTCATTTATGGATACATCTGTGTTTACTTTGGATTACTGAAAGGAGGATTTATGCGTAAAAAAACGATGGCCGACGGCATACTGGGCATTTCCATTGCCGCCGCCCTGGCATCAGCTCCCTTCCAGGAAAGCAGTCTGGCTGCAGGAGCCCTGTTTCACCTTTCCTTTGCCGCTTCCGTAGGCGGCTTTGCAGACTGGTTTGGCGTCACTTCTCTTTTCAGGAAGCCCCTGGGCGTACCTTTTCGGACCAGCCTCATCTCCAAAAGCCGGGATAAAATTGTGGCCATGGCCAAAGACATGGTGACAGAGGAAATCCTCTCTGAACGGCGGCTGAAGCGGCTGCTGGTGAACCATGTGCCGTCAGCAGTGGTAGAGCGGTGGCTGAAGGAGCACCGGCAGGAACTCAGCCGTATCCTGACCGACGGTCTGGAGGCCGCCTTTTCCTCCCTCCACGAGGAATGGCTGTGGCAGATGGCAGGAAAGAGCCTTTCTGCTCTGCTGCCTGCCATCGACTGGGCTGCCATTCTGGCGTCGGTGATGCTTTCCTTTAAAAAGTATGAGAAAAAAGAAGCCCTTTCGGAGGCCCTGGCAGAGGAAGTACGCCATTTCCTGCAGGATGAGTTTACTTTGGAAGAAATAGGACACATTTACCACGCCGCCTGGGACCATTATGAGGCTCATGGTCCTTTGAATTTTCACCGCCTCTTCCGGAAGGCCGTAAAGGACAGGGATGAGGAATTCATCAAAGGCATCCAGAAAAAGATTTTTGACCTGGCTGATACCCTGACTCATGAGGACAGCGAGGTAAGAAAGGCGTTGGGCGAAAAGTATGACAGATTGCTGGAAAGACTTTCCAACGACAGCCCCTGGAAGCAGGAGCTGAACCGGAAAATTTCTCATATGGCAGAAACAGTGCTGGAAGAGAAAGGAAAGGATTTCTTTCTGGAGGCATGGCAGGCTCATCATGAAGAGCTGGCAGGCCTTCTGGCGGAGAAAATCCTACTGTACGCTGAAAACATGATGGAAGATGAGGGAAAACGGCGCCGCTTCGACGCCTGGCTCCTTTCCCTGGTGCTGCCTCATGTGAAAGAAATCCATGAGGCTGTATCATCGGTGGTAGAAAGAAAGCTTTCCCAGTACGACGGAAGTGCCATGGCCCGCCTTGCAGAGGAGGCGGCGTCGGAAGAAGTGGCGGCCATCCGAATGAACGGCTCCCTCTTCGGCGCTCTGCTGGGTCTTGCCTTTTTTGCAGCGGGGGTGATGGTATGAAACGGTATCAGCGGGCCAACTTTCTCATGGCGGCTGCTTTCCTTCTCTTTCTTGTCACCTTTTGTCTCAGCCGCTGGAGTCCCTGGCAGAATGAGGCCTGGCTTTCTGTACTCTATTTCCTGGCCCAGTCCTGCTTCATCGGCTGCGTGGCGGACTACATTGCGGTGGAAGCCCTTTTCCGGCGGCCCTTCCATCTGCCGGTGGGACGGCTTATCCCCAAAAGCAGGAAGCGGATTATTAGAAAGCTGGGCGAGGTCAACAGCACTCTCCTTTCCAGAGAAAACATGCTGAAAAAAGTGGAAAATTTTTCCGCTTCCCGCCTGGTGTTTAGCCGTCTTGAAAAAGAAGAAAATCGGAAAAGCCTGGAAAGAAATCTGGCGGAAAAAGCAGGGACCTGGTTCGTTTCCTTTGTCAAAGCCCATAAAAACGATGCCGCCGCCTTGGCAAGAAAGGAAGGAGAAAAGAAGCTCGCTTCCTTTACTGCCTTTGCTAAAGAGAAAATCCTTTCTGAAATGAATCGGGAAGAGTGGCTTGACAAAATCCTGGAGGAAGCGGAAAAAAGGACCAGAGACGAGAAAAATAGAGAGGCCCTGGCCCGCTTTCTGGAGGACCGGGGAGACAAAGAAGAAAAGGGATTCTTCGGCTCCCTGGTCTATGGCCTTGGAAAATTTTTCGGCGCCATAGACTACGACAACCTGGCAGATTCTGCCATGGATGCCCTGGGGGAAGAAATAGAAACCTGGAAGGAAAAAGACAATCCCTTCCGCAAGACACTCCTTTCCGGCTGGGACAGCATGGTGAGACGGTTCCTGGAAGAAGAGTCCACGGAAAGAGCACTGGGAGATTTCGGCAGAATCCTCTTCGCTTCCTTTCCGGTGGAAGATAAAGTGGAAGAGGCGGTGGACCGTTTCATGGAAGAATGGGGAGAAGGCAGGGCCTTCCATGAAAAATTGGTTCCCCAGCTGGAAAATGCCCTGCACCACGCTATTACGGCCGCCGGCCATGACGAGGGTTTCCGAAAACGAATGGACCGATTCGCCAGAGACCTGGCCGTGGAAATCATCTCCTATGAACACGGCTGGCTGGCCCCTGCCATGACGGAAGTGCTGGAAAACTTCACAGACCGGGAGCTCAATGAATTCGTGGAATCCAAGGTATGGAGCGAACTGGAGGGGATCCGTATCAACGGCGCCCTGGTGGGCCTTCTGGCAGGCTGCGCCTTCTATGTGTTCCTCATATGGGTATGGGTGCCCTTTGTGGGGAAATGGTAAATGGTCAATGAAGGCAGCGGTTCATGGCGGGATCAGGATTGGAAAGGAAATCCCGTATCCCGAGAAACCTTAAAATTATCAGGCCCCTTTGGGGTTTCGGATTTTCTACGAAAATCCAGCTATCCTCCGACGCCAAAGCTCCTCTCTGTAAAAGGGGCTTTGGCGCTTTGTCATGCAGCCATGGTAAGACAAATGCAAGACCGTTACGATGACTTTATCATGATTGACCGAAGGGCTATCGATAGCCCTCAGCCCCATAGGGACGTCAATCCTAAGAAACGGAAGCCCCTTGTCTACAGAGCTGGCGTCAAACGTCCCTTTTGAACCTTCAGAGTCCGCAGAGCCCTTTCTTTTCTGTTGCGTCTTATAAATTTTTTCTGTAATGAAAAAAGGTTTTTATAAAATCTGTCTTTTTCTAATGGTGTATAATTAATGGTGTAAGAAAAGGCCTTGCGAAAAGGCAGGAGGAAGAGAGCCGTGACGGATGAAGAAGAAACGGGTTTCTGTTATTGTGCTGATTCATGGTCCAAATCCCCGCGGGTGGGGTTTCCGATAGTCCAAAGGAGGAATTGATATGACTATAACTTATGTTCTTCAGGTTCTTCAGGCAATGGAAGATGGGAAAATTCAGGATCCAACCTATATCAAGGATCTGGAGGGTGAGCTTCATAAAGCATTCCGTCGTGTAAGGAGAAGACTGCTTCGCCTTCGCAGCCGCGCCCAGTATGAAATCGGTGAAATGGACCGGGCCAAGGTATCCGCTACTTCCAGCCATATGGAAGAATTTACCAAGTACTGCGCCATGATTCGCAATTTTAACATGAAAGACTGCGAAGGCCTCCCGGGAATTGAAAGCTTCCTGAAAGAAGGCTTTAAGGTCGATGACATGATTGCACGGGCAGATAAGATTGCCAGTCTGGAAGCGGTAAGCGCTGCTGCTTATTCTCCCATGGCTCTAGGATTTGGTATCCTGGACAGCTTTGCTATCCTGCCGAAGGTGAATATTGACAATAAGCGTTTCCACAGCATGGATATGACCTACATTCATGAGCTCATCGAAGATTTGAAAAATTATCAGAACCATGTGAGAAAACTCACTGCCTCTATCGATGAAATTGGCCGGAAGGCCAGGGAAGAGGCAGACTGCCTCAATGATCTTCATGATTATTTCGTAGACGGCATTGATGATTTGAAAACCATTCTGGAAAGAAAAGGAGAAGACTGGAACCGCTATTCCCAGTCTGAAAAGATGCAGGTGGCCCGGGCTATCCAGTGCGCCCAGCTCATTACCATCCTCTTCCCCCATCTCTTGAATGACAAAGGAGAAGTGAGTGAGGAAAGCGAAAAGGCTATCGAAAAGGCAAAGAAAGCACTGGCCTTCCGGGATGCCTGAAAGAAGCGGAATAGGGCGGTAAGTGCGATTCTTTTTCCATAGAAACTTTTTATATGTTATAATCATATATAGATATATAGGGAATCGCTGGTTTATTTCCTGGAAATCATGAGGAAGAGCTGTAGGCAGATGTATATCTGCAGGCGGCTCTTTCATTCCTGTTTCCTTTATGCATTTCACTTATCAGTGCTTCCCGGTTTCGATAGATCATACTGATTGAAGGGGGAACGAGTCATGTCGATTTCTTTTATTCTGCGCATGATTGCAGGGGCACTCAGCGGTAATTCCAATTCTGCCCGTCCGGAAAGCATCAACGGCGAAGTGGAAAGGGCCAGAAGAAGGGCTACGAAAAGAATCAACCGGGCCAAGGTCAGGGCCCAGGATGAACTGGGAGAGCTGGACCGTGTGAGAATCACCCTCATGTCCGGCGATATGAAAAAATTCACCAGTCTCTTTGCCCAGCTGAAAAATGTGGATTTCCACGACTGCGATACGCTGGCAGGACTGGAACATTTCAATAAGGAAAGAAAGAACTGGCGGGAAATGGAAAAACTTTCCGCTAAAGCCATGAGTGTGGTTACCCTGGCAGGTGCGGTGGACGCTGTTGGATTTGGCGCCGGCGTGCTGGATCAGTATGCCAAGGTACCGGAAATCAAAGGACTGGATGTGACCGGGGGAACAGAAGATGTGAATGCCCTGAAGGATATGAGCGCCCGTCTTCAGGAATTTCAGAAGGATGTGAAGAACATGTGCATCCGCATGCAGCTGGTCCGCCACGAAGCCAGAAAAGCGGAAGATGCGCTCCTTGACCTGTCCGATTACTTTGAAGATGGCATTGAAGATATCAAATCCATTCAGAATGATGCTGGCAATGACTGGAAAAAATATTCTCCAGCCCAGAAAATCTTAATCGGCCGCACGGCCCAGATTGCCCGCCTTATCCGCGCCCTCTCGGAAGTCCGTTTCCTCAATGATGACGCCACTGTGCGCCCTGAGATTCAGGAGTCTGTAGACGCAGCGGAAGAACTGCTGGACGAACTGGGAGCTTAATAACAGCCATAACCAATCGGCATCCCCTCCTTAGGAAGGGACGCCGATTTTTTTGATTCGTGAGCCGGAGGAGTGGTCCACTATCGGCTATCCGCTGGCCGCATGGTTTCCAGAGGAAGGAGACTCTGGCACTTCGCCATGCAGCATTGATGACACAAGGGGATTTCCGCAGCGCAGGCTCCTTCCTATGCAAGGAGCTGGGCGAAGCCCTGTAGATAGGTCCGAAAATTTAAGGAGAACTGATGGCCCTGTTCTCCGCCGCTTTCTGGTACCCGACATCCTTTGCACCTTTTCCTTACCACCTCATATTCCTCTATGAAATCAGTACTCAATCAGACAAATTTATTGTACAATATAATAGGTATTGAATCAGACAGGAGATGATAAGGGTTGAAGAGATTTCAAAAGTGGGCACTGGTCTTAGGGGTCTCTCTGGCTTTTTCCTGGGGAGGGATGGCCGAAGCTTTTGAGCCTTATTACCTGAATGGGGACAAGACCTATCCTATGATACAGAATACCGGTGGTATTTATAACGACGGTGCTACAGGCCTTTTTCTTGATTTATCTACTTTGACGGTGGAGGATGTCTTTGAAGATGGTCTTCAGGCAAAGGTGAAAATAGTAGATGTGAAGTCTGCTCAAACCTATACGGAGAGCTGGATTCATGTACGCTACAGCGTGGATGGAAAGGCCTGGGCCCTGGGGCAGGACGGGCGCTGGCGGGAAATCCCTTCCAATACGGAGGATCCCGCAGCGCTGACCGTGTATTTCATCAGACAGGCCATGACCGATGACAGTACCCGTGACCGGCTGTCCGGTGAAATTGACCAGATCATGGAGACAAAGAAGGACAATCCGGGAAAAACAGCGCCCGATGATGCGATTCCCCTGATGGATGTACAGGCTCCGCCCGCACAAAACGGGGTGAAGGAAAAGGGCAGCGTCCAGAAGGGAAATGACGATGCCGATCAAGTGACCGTAACCATTACGGAAGCGCCGAAGGTGGAAATTACATCGACTCCGCCGCCACAGGTGGATATTACATAAAGGATATACATTATTTTTTTCGAGGTGTATGATGGCAAAAAGACATTACGAACTTCATGTAGCCGGCTGCACAAGGCAGCTTCCCATTCTGAATATTTCCGACAAATTGGCTATTGCGGGATTTGTCATTCTGGGAGATACGGAAATCGTTGAAAACTGTGCCAAAGAACTGGCTTCCAGAGTGCCCAAAGATACGGATATCATCATGACGGCAGAAACAAAGGGTATCCCTCTGGCTCACGAGCTGGCCAGTGTGCTGGGCATGAAGAAGTATATCGTAGCCAGAAAATCAGTGAAAGCCTATATGGAAAATCCCATCTGGGTGGAAGATGAATCCATTACCACTGCCGGTAAACAGCGTCTCTACCTTATGGATACGGATGTGGAACTCCTGAAGGGAAGAAATGTGCTCCTGGTGGATGATGTCATCAGTACCGGCGGATCCATGAAGGCCATGAAACAGCTGGCTGAAAAGGCAGGGGCCCATGTGGTGGGTGAAGCAGCCATTCTGGCAGAAGGGGATGCTGCTAAACGGAAAGATATTATCTATCTGGAACCGCTGCCCCTGTTTGAGGCGGAATGAAACAGGGCCGCCGTGACACGCCCTGGCGGGCGTGAGGGTTGACGGCCCTGTGGGCCGAAGGTTCTCAGGGTTCTGAAGATTGACGCGCCGCTGGCGCGAGGGTTGTGGTGGGCGGCTTCGCCGCCGGTTTGTAGAAAACAGCTTTAGTGGGTTAGTGCACTAGTGAGCTGGTAAAAACCAGACAACCGGGCTTTAGCCCGAGAAAAACAGGCAAACCGCCCTGACGGGCGTTGGAAAGCCATACAACCTCGCCTTTGGCATCGGTCGGGCAATTCATAGGAAGGTCCTTTTATGTGCAGGCAAAGGACCAACTTTGCCCGACTTGTAGACCCTCTGCAGGGTCTCCACATTGGAAATGCACCCCTTTTGCCGCCTGCGGCGGCGTCTCCCCCGGAGGGGGAGATTTGCTCTATGAAAAACATAGAGTTACTTAAGTTAGCTCAAGGCTGAGCAGTGAATAAACTTCCCCCCTCCGGGGGAAGTGGTGCGCAGCACCCAAAGGGGTGCATTTCCATCGGGCGAAGCCCGGTTTTACGGTTTTCACTGCCTCTGGCAGCATATAAAATTCATCGCCAAAGGCGATACCTTTCCCCTGAGCGAAAGCGAACGCAACCCTGCTACACAACCCGCCGCCGTCAGGCGGCCAACCTGCGGCGCCAGCCGCGCCCCTTTTTGAAAGGCGGCGCCAGCCGCTTTCCAAATGTGATATAATAAGGAATACATTGTTTACGTTACTGATATTGTCTCCACAGGAGGAAACAGATGAAACATCAGGAAATTGTTATGATTGTTGACTTTGGCGGCCAGTACGCCCAGCTCATCGCACGGCGTGTCCGCGAATGCGGCGTTTACTGCGAAATCCTGCCATACAACAAGAGCGCTGAGGAAATCCTTGCCCAGAATCCGAAGGGCATTATTTTCTCCGGCGGTCCATCCAGTGTCAATGCAGAAAATGCACCCCAGGTGGATCCCGGCGTGTTTAAAGCAGGAGTGCCGATTCTGGGCATCTGCTACGGCATGCAGCTCATGGCTAAGGAACTGGGCGGTGAAGTATCGAAGCCTGAAAAGCATGAATACGGCCATACTGATTTTTATCGCAACGGCAGCAGCGCCCTCTTTGAAGGCGTTTCCGAAAAGACCGCTGTATGGATGAGCCACGGCGACGCAGTGACCGATATGCCTGCCGGCTTTGGCCTCACCGGTCATACTGACCTGACTCCTACCGCAGCCATGGCCGATGAAGCCCGCCGTTTCTTCGGTGTACAGTTCCATCCGGAAGTAGTTCACACACCGGAAGGTACCACCATGCTGAAGAATTTCCTCTTTAAAATCTGCGAATGCAAAGGCGGCTGGTCCATGGGCAACTACATCGACATTGCTGTAGAAAACATCCGCGAAAAGGTTGGTAAACACAACGTCATCTGTGCCCTCTCCGGCGGCGTAGATTCCTCTGTAGCAGCCGTGCTGGTCCATAAAGCCATCGGCGAACAGCTCACCTGCGTCTTCGTAGACCACGGTTTCCTCCGCCTCGGCGAAGCAGAACAGGTAGTAGATACCTTCAAGAATAAATTCAACATGAAACTGGTGCATATTGATGCATCCAAGCACTTCATGTCCCTCTTAAAGGGCGTCACCGAACCGGAAAAGAAGCGCAAAACCATTGGCGCTGAATTCATCCATACCTTCCAGGAAGAAGCCAATAAGCTGGAAGACGTGAAATTCCTGGTACAGGGCACCCTGTATCCCGACGTGGTAGAATCCGGTACCGCCACCGCTTCCACCATTAAGTCCCATCATAATGTAGGCGGACTTCCGAAGGATATGAAATTCCAGCTCATTGAACCGCTCCGCGAACTCTTCAAGGATGAAGTCCGCGAACTGGGCCGTCAGCTGGGTCTGCCGGAAGAAGTAGTCAATCGTCAGCCATTCCCGGGACCGGGCCTGGCTATCCGTATCATCGGCGAAATCACACCGGAACGGCTGGATATCCTCCGCCGCGCTGATTTCATCGTAAGAGACGTGATCAAACAGCATGGTCTCTATAATGATATCTGGCAGTCCTTCGCCATTCTCCCCGCAGCTATCCGTTCCGTAGGTGTACAGGGCGATGAGAGAACCTACGACTACACCGTAGGCATCCGCGCCGTCACCTCCTCCGACGGCATGACGGCTGATTATTTCCGCTTCCCCTGGGAAGTGCTGGACGAAATGAGCCGCCGTATCTGTAACGAAGTGGCCGGAGTGAACAGAGTGGTCTACGACATCACCTCCAAGCCGCCGAGCACCATTGAATGGGAATAATTTGAACAATTCAGAAAGCATGACCTCATCGGCAGCGCCGAATGGAGGTCATGCTTTTTTGCGTGTGTATAAACTGCAAAATCCTATGTTTAATCCCTATGGATTCATAACCTGTAGTAAATTACAGGTATTTTTTTATTTCATAATCAGCTATTCTATATATGAAAGGAAAGCTGATTTTATTGATTCCTAATCAATAGGGAAGTGAAAAGGAGGTAAGTATTATGGGTTTGATCAAAGCAGCCATGGGTGCCGCCGGCGGCGTACTGGCCGACCAGTGGAAGGAGTTTTTTTACTGCGACAGCATGCCCGCCAACATTCTTATGATGAAGGGGCAGAAGCGGACCAGTTCCCATAATCGCAGTTCCAATACCGGCGGAGAAGACAATATTATTTCCAACGGTTCCAAAATCGCCGTCAACAGCGGCCAGTGCATGATGATAGTGGAGTCCGGCAAGGTGGTGGATGTATGCAGCGAACCGGGGGAATACATTTATGACAAATCCACAGAACCTTCCATTTTCACCGGCACCCTGAAGCAGGGCATAAAAGATATGTGGGGCCAGATGAAGGAACGGTTCACCTTTGGCGGCGACACGGGAAAGGATCAGCGGGTCTACTATTTCAACATGAAGGAAATCCTTGGCAACAAGTACGGCACGCCTCAGGAAGTCCCCTTCAAAATGAAAGATCCCGATACGGGGCAGATTCTGCTCATCCGCCTGCGCTGCTTCGGCGAATACAGCTACCACATTGTGGACCCAGTGCTTTTCTATACGGGTGTGGTAGGAAATGCAGCGGATGTGTTTGACCGCAGTCAGATCGACAGCCAGCTGAAGTCGGAGCTTCTGAACGCGCTGCAGCCGGCCTTTGCCAGACTGAGTGCCCAGCGCATTGACTATGTGGAGCTGCCGGGGCGGACTTTCGAAATCGCCGATGCCCTGAATGATGTGCTGTCCAAGCGCTGGCGGGAGCTCCGGGGGCTGGAAATCGTGTCCTTCGGCATTAACAGTATCAAGGCCAATGAGGAGGATGAAGCTAAGATTCAGAAAGTGCAGATGAGCAAGACTTTTGCCGATCCTTCGATGGCCATGGGTGCTATGGCCGATTCCACCAGTGATTCCATGCGTATGGCTGCCCAGAATGAAGGGGGCGGCGGCGCGGCTTTCGGCTTTATGAATATGAATATGGCTGGAAACGCAGGAGCCGGCTTGTATCAGCAGATGGCTCAGCAGCAGGAGTTTATGAGGCGGCAGAAGGAACTCGATGAGATGGCCCGCAGGCAGGAGATGATGGACCGGCAGAAGCTTATGGATAAGCAGGCCCACGCGGAGGTGGCCCGGGCAGCAGAAGGATCTGCTGCCGGCGGCTGGACCTGTCCTCAGTGCGGCACTGTGAACCAGGGCAAATTCTGTCCGGGCTGCGGTGCCAGGAAGCCGGAACCCAAACCGGCGGAAGGTGCCTGGACCTGCCAGTGCGGACAGACGGGCAATACAGGAAAATTCTGCATGAACTGCGGAAAGACAAAACCGGAACAGAAGGAAGAAAAGGGCTGGGGCTGCCCTGGCTGCGGCGCAGTGAATCAGGGGAAGTTCTGCATGGAATGCGGCAGTCCGAAGCCGGCAGGAGCTCCGCTCTTCAAGTGTGACAAGTGCGGCTGGCAGCCGGAGGATCCTCATCATCCGCCGAAATTCTGCCCCCGGTGCGGTGATCCTTTTGACGATAAAGACAGACAGTAGTCCATGAAATGAGGTGAGGAATATGGCCAATACATCTGTAGGCTATACATGTCCGAACTGCGGCGGTCCTCTGTCATTTTCCCCCGGCGCCGCCAGAGTGACCTGTCCGTACTGCGATACGGAATTCGAGACTGCTAAAATCGAAGAGATTTTTGCAAAGCAGGAAAAAATGGCGGCGGAAGCCCAGGCGGCAAAGGAGGCCAAATGGCATACGGAAGGCGCAGGCGGTGAATGGAGCGAAGAGGAAGCAGCTGCCATGAAGGCATTTACCTGCTCTTCCTGCGGCGCGGAAATCGTCAGTGACGGCAACACCATGGCCACGGAATGCTGCTACTGCGGTAATCCGGTCATGCTGCCCAGCCGGTTTAACGGTATGCTGAAACCGGATTTCGTCATTCCCTTTAAGAAGACCAAGGAAGATGCGGTGGCTCAGCTGAAGGAGTTTTACAAAGGCAAATGGCTCCTGCCCAAAGCCTTTACCGCAGGCAACCGGGTGGAATCCATCCAGCCCATGTATGTGCCTTTCTGGCTTTTTGATTCAGAAGTGACGGCGTCGGCGGAATTCAAGGCGGAGTCGGATACGGTCTATGAAACCCAGGATGAACGGGTCACGGAAACGAATGTGTATCGCTGCGACCGCAGAGGAAAAATGCGTTTCCGGCGGATTCCTGTGGATGGCAGCAATAAAATGGACGATACCTATATGGAGAGCATCGAACCCTACGATTACGGAGATCTCAAACCCTTCAGCAGTGCCTACATGGCAGGGTGCCTGGCCGACAAGTACGATGTGGATGCGGAAGCCGCCGCACCCCGGGCTGATGAGCGGGTACGCAAAAGTGCCGTAGGTGTTCTGGAGGATACGGTAGAAGGATACATGCGCCGCGAGCTGGTGAACGATGTGATTAACAAGGGCGAAGGCAGCGTTTCCTACGCCATGGCTCCGGTGTGGATACTAACCACCCGCTATGAGGACAAGCCCTATACATTCATGATGAACGGCCAGACAGGAAAAATGGTGGGCAGCCTTCCCTGGGATAAGAATAAGGCCAATCTGTACTGGGCCGGCAGCACTGCTGTACTGACCGCTGTATTCTATTTCCTTGTCAGGATGTTTGTGTAAGGAGGGGAGAGGCATGAAGAAATATGTGTTACCACTGTTTATGTTTCTGGCGGCTCTTTTCCTCACTGTCACTGCAGCGGCATCCGACGTTTTGGGACTCCATGACGGTGCAAAGCTTCTGCAGACCTCCGAACGCACTGCTGTCATGAAAGAACTGCAGGATGTGGAAAAGCGTTACGGTGTAGGAATGGCAATTATCACTGTGCCTTCTACAAACAAAATGAAAATCGGAGACTATGCCAACAAGCTTCTGGACAGTACTTTCAAGGATGGGAAAAAGGGTAATATGGTTCTTGTCCTGGCCATGGATACAAGGGATTACTACATTGCCACTGACAAGGCCATGAAGGAACGGATTACCGATGCAAAGGGCATTCCGGCGCTGGAAGAAAAATTCCTGCCCGCTCTCAAAAAGAGTGATTATGCCGGAGCCTTTACGGCTTATGCCCGGGGCGTGGGAGAACAGCTGGCTTATTACGAAGAAAACGGGAAAGCCTATGATCCGAAAAGCGGCTTCAGCCCGCTGGCCCTGGCCATCGCCCTGGCCATAGGCGGGGCCTGCGGCTTCTTCATCCGCGCCGGCCTCATCCGCGGTATGAGCAACGTGGTGCCTGCGCCGGCGGCGAATACGTACCTGGACAGGGAGAGCTTCGAGCTGCTGGATAAGGAAGACACTTTCCTCTATATGAATGTCACCCGTACACCTAAAGCAAAGAAGAATGACAGCACCGATGCCGGCCATGGAGGAGGCGGCGGTAAATTCTGATATTCCATCCTGTTTACTCCATTCTTATGGTCACTGTGCCTGCGGGGTCCGGATCATCATGGGTGTCGGTGGTATTCGGGCCTCCGGGGAAACGCTGATTAAATTGTTGCAGCCTTTCATTCTTGAATTTTGGTGCAATCCAGGGAATATGATGACACGAACAGCAGGCTGTTTAAGAATCTCCTGACGAAGTGGTGCATCAAAATTCTTATAAAGGCATACTCTGCGAATGAATCAGTGCTTTTCTGGTACAGTGGGCATTTGGAAAGAAATCCGGGAGGTTCACTATGAGATTTGGAAAGATACTGCTCATGGGACTGATGGCGGCCTGCCTTATGGGAGCTTCGTCCCGGGCCTGGGACGAAGGGAATACAATCTGTCCCGGCGATGGTGGTGCGGAAGCTGAGCAGATCCGCATTTTTATAAAGAACTGGAAAAAGGTTTATCCCATGGACGGGGAACCGGTACAGGAATTTGCGGTCACTGACCTTGACGGCAACGGTCTTTTGGAAATCCTGGTACGTTCTCCGGAAAGTGAAGACATCCCTGTTGTGTATGAAGTGACACCGGATCATGACGGACTTAAAAAGAGAAATAAAGAATGGTATAGCCGCCAGATTTCCGGCCAGTCCATTGCCTGGTTCGTCATGCATCCGGAAATAGCGGCGGGTCCCTGGACAGGGAATATCGATGACGCTGAAGCGATGCTGCAGGACAGCTATGATGTGAACACAGGCCGTAAAGAAGCCTTTGGTTAAGAAGGGGCAAAAGGACTATCATCTTTGCAAATGAAATCGTAAATAAATAAAGGAACCGCACAGGATACTTCCTGCTGCCGTTCCTTTTTTTGTTCTGGCATGGGGCTCTTATGCTATAATGAAGGTAACAATTATTCGATGCATCCTTCTTTCGAGAATCCGGGGGCGGTGAGGGCTATGGGGAAATGGATCAGACTTTTATGGCTTGGCCTTCTCTTCTGGCTGTCCGCACTTACGGCGGTCTCGGGAGCCGTTATCCTGTACAACCACGACGAAGGAGAAAGCTATGGCCGCATTCTTTCTGAAAGAGGGGCAAAGGTGCAGGGGATTCCGTCATCCCAGCTGCTGCACCATCTTCCGGAAGATGATGTACAGGCTGTAGAAGCTTACGATGTACAGGCGGCAGTGCTGCAGGGAGGCAGCCGCGCCTCCTATCAGTGGTATCCCCAGTATACGGCCACCGTAGTTCTGGCTGTATCAGACAGCTGCCCGGTACCGGTTACAGGATGGCAGAGTCTCTCTTCCGCTCCTTTGTCCCTGGCTGTAACCGGCACCAATCCGGCCCGGCTCTTCTTCATACAGGCCATGAGCTATGGGCTGAAAGGAGATCTATCCGGCAGGGCAGGGGTGGAACTGCTGAGGCAGCTTCAGGAGGATGGGCGGCTTTCTATGGAGGAAGGAGAAAATCGGCCTTCCGCGGATGTTTATGTGCTGTTCGATTACCAGGTCCGTGAGTGGCAGAGACAGGGCATTCCTGTACATCCGGTAGTCCCTGAGGAAGGAACTCTGGCGTTCAGGAAGGGACTTCTGGCTAAGGAGTCTTTATCCTTTGACAGCCAAAAATTGTCGGAGGCGCTGGAGGGCGCAGGGTATGCTCTCTCCCCGCCGCCCGGGGCCCGCTTCGTTTCTGATGCGGAAGCCTTTCTGCAGGCCGGCGATGATATTCCACGGCAGATTACCAATCATGTTTTCCAAAGCTGCCGGCCCACCATCCTCACCGGTTTCAGTCATATGGTCTGGTATACGGTAACTTTGTTCTTTGTCATCCTCTGGGGCGGACGCCTCAGGCGGCAGGTGCTGCAGCCCCAGGTTCGCCGGGCCTATCTGGGGGTCATCATTACCCTGTGCTGCTGGATACTTTTCCGGGAAATCAAACTGAGCCTGCCCGATTTCATGAATGACGGCATACGCTATATTTGGTACAGCTATTATCTTTTCTATGGTATCCTGATTTCTTTTCTTCTATGGATCGGCTACAGCGCGTCCTATGCCTTTCTTACCAGGCCCTGTCCCCGGTGGATGAAGGGAATCTTCGCAGGAAATCTGCTTCTTGCCTTCCTGGTGATGACCAATGATTTCCACCAGCTGGTCTTTACGCTGCCTGCTGGTCTGGCGGCGGCTTACAGCCGTCATGGCTATGGGCCCCTGTATTTCATCCTGGCTGCTGTCTATGGCATGGAGCTTCTGGCTGTGAATGGCGTGCTCTGTTATACCTCCCTCTCCCGGAAGGTGAGCCATCCCGCCCGGATGATCCTGCCCCTGGCCGTTGTGGTGGGATATGGAATCTATGTGGTCGGGTATGCTTTGCCTGGTTCCCCTTTCCAGCCATCGGAGCTGGTGCTGGTGACGATCTGGACTGTTCTTCTTTGGCTGGAACTGGTGACAAGGGGAAAATTCGTCCCGGCCAATGAGGGGTACATAGACTTTTTCCGCCATTCCAGCCTGGCCATGCAGCTCTATGATCATGACGGGCACCTGGTCTATGCATCCAGTGGCACGGCTCCGCTGCGGGGAGAGGACTTTGAAGTGCAGTCCATGCCCATTTCCGGCGGCCTGGTGCGCTGGTACAGGGATGTGGGCCCTCTGCGTCGGCGGCAGGCTCTTTTGGAACGTCTCAACCAGGATCTGAACTGGTCCTATGAACTCCTCAGTTGTCTTAGTGATATCCGCCGTCAGGCGATTGAGCAGGGTGTCACCCTTAGAGTTTACAGAGAACTGGAGGAAATCATTGCCCGCAAGCAGCCGGCCATCCGGCACAGGCTGGCTTATCTGAAGACCGCAAAGCCCGGGCCCCACACTGATGCAGTCATCGGCCGTCTTCATATCCTGGCCTGCTATTTGAAAAAGCGATGTATCCTCCTTCTGCAGGGAAAGGAGGCAGGCATGCTGGATGCCCGGGAACTGGCTATGGCGGTGGAGGAATCCTGGCGATATTTGGAAAAGGCCGGGCTCCGGGGCTCTGTGGGCTTTGATTTGAAGGGAAATCTGCCGGTGCAGGCAGCCCTGACCCTCTATGATATTTTCGAGGATGTGGGAGAAGAGGTGCTGGCCCGGGGAGAACCTTTTTGGCTTTGTCGGTTCAAAGAGACGGAGAAGGACTGGATTTTTTCCGTAGTGCTGGAAGATAAAGAAGGAGAAACCCGCCCTGCTTCCTGGCAGGCTCTGTCGGAGTATGATGTTTCTGTGCAATGTGATGACACGGGCTATGGCACAAGACTCACGGTTCGGCTTTCCAGGGAAAGCACCGATTCATTCACATAGGAGGGAAACATTATGGTTAACTTATACACACTTCCTTCCTGGGAAATCCTGCTTTTCATTGTTGTTTCCATGGTTCTCTTTCTGGTGAACAGCGTCCTTTATTATTTCCTCATGCCCCAGGCGGAATTCAGCCATCTGGGACGGAAATGTCTGGAAGGGAGCAGTCTTATCCTGCTTCTGGCAGTTATGGCGGTGTTATATGAAATTTTTACGGACGGCAGGGATGGTATCGTTTATGCCCACGGCACCGATATCTGGCGGTGGGCTGCAGTTTTGGCGGGTACGCTGAGTGCTCTGTACTGGTTTCATGACCGACGGGCCCGGAGCCTGTGGATTTTAGGGGCTTCCCTTCTTTTATGGCCTGTATTTGATGACATCCTGCCCTGGTCCCTGGCCCTTTCCCTGGCCTTCCTGGCATGGCGGCTGCTGCGCCTTTTCCCTGAAACTTATGGCCGTTACCGGCAGCAGCTCACGGCCCGCTCCATCCAGACGGCGGTGGACTGCCTGGATGAGGGCCTTCTCATCAGTCAGGAAAAAGGGGAACCGGTGCTTGTAAATTTCACCATGTACGAGGTGATGGAGAAGATTCTTGGCACGGTAGTTCGCAATGGTAATATTTTCTGGCACCTGCTGCCCCTTTGTGACGGCAGGCCGGGTCTTTCCATGGAGCGCCACGGGCCGGATATGCTCTTCATCCTGGAGTCCGGAGAGGCCTGGCTCCTGCAACGCCATCCCATCCACTTTCGCAGTGAGTCCGGCTGGCAGATTACTGCATCCGATGTGACGGACCTCTATCGGTTGAACCAGGAGCTGGACGAAAAGAACCGGGTGCTGAAGGAGCGGAATGCGGCGGTGAAAGATGCACTCGGAAACATGGTGGAACTGCAGACACGGAAGACTATGGAAAATCTGCGCTATAAAATCCATGATATATTAGGGCAGCGCATTACCATCCTGCAGCGGCTCCTGAATAATCAGAATATCAGCGATTACAGCACCATTCTTCCCAGCCTGGAAGACATGATGGCAGATCTGCGAGAGGACAGAATGGCAGACCCGAAGGAAGAACTGGATGCACTCATTGCTGCTTATGGCAGACTGGGGGTCTCGGTCATCCAAAAGGGGGCTCTGCCCGATGATACCTTTCGGGCGGAAGAATTTGTTCATATCATACGGGAAGCCCTCACCAATGCACTTCTCCACGGGCAGGCCGGATCCATAACAGTGACCTTTGGCAGGGACGGAGAGACAGCCCTTAGGATTGTCGATGATGGCAGGGGATTAAAAGGTCCTCTTCGGCGGGGAACCGGCCTCAGGGCCATGGAACAGTGCGCCCGGAATCTGGGAGCAGACCTTCAGTATAAGACTGCACCGCACTTTGTGATTATTTTAAGGAAACACTGATTCGTTCAATGCTTTTCTGGAAATGGAGGATGTCTATGATTCGGCTTATGATTGTGGATGACCAGAAAATCCTGCTGGAGGGACTGGTCAAAATCTTTGAAGGGCAGAGCCATATTGAGGTAGTGAGTGCCCTGCCCTTTTCAGAGCTGGTGGAACCGGTCTGTGACCAGCTTCATCCCGATGCGATTCTCCTGGATATCTGCATGGAGGGAAAGAACAGCGGCATTATTCTGGCAAAGCGCCTGAAGGAGCGGAAGAACCCTCCTAAAATCATCATTATGACCGGATTTCAGGATATCAGCTTTCTGGAAATGGCCCGAAGTGCCGGAGCGGACAGCTTTATCTACAAAGAAAGCACGGCCCGGGAATTTATGGACTGCCTGGAGAAGACTATGGCAGGGGAGCATATTTTTCCCGATGTCCGGGGCCAGGTGACCTTCGGCATCCAGGGGGTGACACTGACAGATCGGGAACTGGATATTCTGCGCCTGGTCTGCCGCAACCTGTCCTACAAGGAAATAGCAGATGAACTGCACATCAGCATACGAACTGTCAGCTTCCATGTGAGCAATATGCTTCGTAAGACAGGACATAAAAGTTTAATCGGCCTGGCTGTGGAAGCGGCGGACAAGGGCTATGCGCCGGGGATCCGGAAATAAGGCGGTCTGCCGGAAAGCACGAATCCATTCCGGGCAGTCTGCTTTTATAAGAACTTTATGCATTACTTTGTCAGGAAACTCCTTATATCGGGGATACGTCCTCCGACGGCATGACGGCTGATTATTTCAGCTTCCCCTGGGAAGTGCTGGACGAAATGAGCCGCCGTATCTGCAGCGAAGTGGCCGGAGTGAACAGAGTGGTCTACGACATCACCTCCAAGCCGCCGAGCACCATTGAATGGGAATAAATGCTCAAATCCCCGCAAATCTTGATTTTTCAAGATTTGCGGGGATTTTTACTATTTTCATAGGGACGATTGTGTACAATTATGTATCCTGATTCTTCGGGTGATGGCCTGTTTCTTCCATGAACTGGTCATGTTTCTTCTGTACATGCAGCAGGAAATGATTCGGCTTCCCGACGGATACTGATCCATCCAGAAATCGAAGGATTTCTCAGCCGCAGCGGGAATATTTTCATTCCTTTAGATTTTTGATTTCAGTGAGAAGCTTCTGAAGTTAAAGATCCTCCAGAGAGTTTATCAGCTCTTTGGAAGATCTTTTTCGTGCTTAAATCCCCAGCACATGATGGCATAGAACACCGGAAGCAGGTCCCTGCCCATAGGAGAGAATGAGTATTCCACGTGAGGCGGAATTTCGTTAAACTGCCTGCGGGTGATCAGACCATTGGCTTCCAGTTCGCGCAGTGTCTTTGTCAGCATGGTGTTCGTGATACCTGTCAGATCTTTTTTCAGAACGCCGAACCGTACGGTGTCATAGATGCAGAATTCATAGAGAACCTGGGTCTTCCATTTCCCCTGCAGCATTTTAAGGAGAGGGGTGACGGGGCAGTTTCCGCTATCCGTTAAGATTCCTGTTTTCACTTTCTGCAAATACTCTTCATAACTCATATAATTCTGTTCAGAATTCTTTTGTGATGCATTGTCTGATGGCATACATTCCTCCGGTATACTTTCTGATACTAAGCAAGTAAAAACTGAGTACTTGCATATTATTATGGAACAAGTATAATAAATGTACCTGGTAAAGTCAACGTCTGAAGACTGGTATCACAGTGCCTGTAATGGTGAGCCGCATTGTGATACAGAAGATAAGTGAAGGTGGTGTCAACGTAGATGAATCTTTTCGATTATGCAGCGGAAGGCCTGAAAGAAAAGGAGGCTCCCCTTGCTGCCAGGATGCGTCCTAAGACTTTGGAAGAGGTGGTTGGTCAGGAGGATATTATAGGAAAGAATAAGCTCCTTTACCGCGCAATCAAAGCGGACCGGATCAGTTCGGTTATCTTTTATGGACCGCCGGGCGTGGGGAAAACGACTCTGGCTCGTGTCATCGCTGGTACTACATCCGCTGATTTCCATCAGGTGAATGCAACGATTGCAGGAAAGAAAGATCTGGAGGAGGTTGTGGCAAGAGCCAAGGAGAATCTGGGCTGTTACGGAAGAAAAACAATTCTCTTTATTGATGAAATTCATCGGTTTAATAAGGCACAGCAGGACTATCTGCTGCCATATGTAGAAGACGGCACGGTGATTTTGATTGGCGCCACAACAGAGAATCCCTATTTTGAAGTGAATGGTGCGCTTCTTTCAAGATCGAGAATTTTTGAACTGAAACCGCTGTCGAAGGAGAATATTCTGACTCTGATTCACAGGGCTTTCGTTTCAGAAAGGGGAGTCAAACCATACCATGCTGATATCACGGAGGAGGCCGCAGATTTTCTGGCGGATATCGCTGATGGCGATGCCCGGGCTGCGCTGAATGCTATAGAACTTGCTGTGCTCACAACAGATCCGGGAAGTGATGGAAAGATACATGTCACACTGGAGGTGGCAGAGGAATGTATACAGAAGAAGGCAATCCGCTACGATAAGACCGGGGATAATCATTACGATACCATTGCTGCTTTTATTGAGTCCATGTGTGGCTCAGATCCGGATGCGGCCCTTTATTATCTGGCCCGTATGCTGGAAGCAGGCGAGGATGTAAAGTATATTGCACGCAGAATGCTGGTAGCTGCATCTGAAGAAGTCGGTAATGCCGACCCCATGGCAATCTGTGTGGCAGCATCGGCGGCAATCGGCGTAGAGCGCGTTGGCATGCCGGAGGGTAGAATCATTTTGGCACAGGCCGCTTCCTATATCGCTTCAGCTCCCAAATCCAATTCTGCTTATCTTGGCATTGAGAAGGCTCTGGCCATTGTCCGGAAGACAGGAAATCTACCGATTCCTTCCTACCTGCAGGACTCTAGTTATAAAGGTGCCAAAAAGCTGGGTCGGGGGATTGGTTACAAGTATGCCCATAATTATCCGAATCACTGGGTGAAGCAGCAGTATCTTCCGGATGAGATTCGTGAAGAGAAGATATATGAGCCTAATGATATCGGTCACGAGACAGACATTAAAGCTTATTTCAGAAAAATTGGAAAAGATCCGGAAAGGTATGCTTTTGTTGACCCATCGCTGTCAGGAAAGCCCTGGAAACCATGGGAGGATAAAAAATGATACCTGGGAATGGGCGAAAACGCATCCCATTGGATAGGGCGGCAGGCCTGATTGAATCACCTTGCATAGTATAATAAAATACGCTGAAGAATGGCTGTCATCCCGGGGAGTTGAAGGAGAATATGATGAAGAAAGAAAATCACAGCATACAAAGGCTGCCGAGGAATATCGAGGTACGGGGGGCCAAAGTCCACAACCTGAAAAATATTGATGTGGATATCCCGCTCCATGAAATCGTAGCGATTGCCGGTGTTTCGGGATCGGGGAAATCCTCACTGGCTCTTGGCGCGCTCTATGCGGAAGGGTCTCGCCGGTATCTGGAATCCCTGTCTACCTATACCCGCCGGAGAATGACACAGGCAGAGCGGGCAGATGTGGATGATATCAGATATGTGCCGGCGGCTCTTGCGCTGCGCCAGCGCCCGGGAGTTCCGGGTATCCGCAGTACCTTCGGAACCCTTTCAGAACTTTTGAACAGTCTGCGTCTTATGTTTTCCCGGCTGGCAAGCCACCGCTGCCCCAATGGCCATTACTGCCCTCCCTCTCTTTCTGTGGCAGCCATGCAGGAAATTACCTGCCCTATATGCGGGGAAAAATTTTATGGTCCGGGAGCGGAAGAACTTGCATTCAACAGCAGCGGCGCCTGCCCGACCTGCGGTGGGACAGGGGTGGTCCGAAATGTGAATGAGGCGGCCCTGGTGCCTGATGATTCCAAGACCATCGATGAGGGAGCTGTAGTTGTCTGGGGAACTCTGATGTGGTCGCTCATGAAGGATATCGTGCGCACCATGGGCGTCAGGACAGACGTGCCCTTTCGTGACCTGACACCGGAAGAAAAAGAAATCGTCTACCACGGGGAGCTGAAGAAGCATCATATCCACTATGTGAATCCAAATACGCTGGAACCGGCGGAGATGGATTTCAATTATTACAGCGCCGTGAATTCCGTGAAAAATGCCCTGGCTAAAGTGAAGGATGAAAAGGGAATGAAGCGGCTTGAAAAATATCTGGAAGAGGATGTGTGCCCGGACTGCGGGGGAACCAGGCTGTCGGAAGCGGCCCGCAGGCCCCGTCTTAGAGGAATCGGGCTGGATCAGGCATCGGCCATGACCCTTTCGGAACTGATCCCCTGGGTACAGGGGGTTCCTTCCTCGCTTCCGGAAGAGATGCGTCCCATGGCGGAAAATATATGCGAATCGTTTATGGATGTTTCCAAGCGGCTCATGGACCTGGGACTGGGGTATCTTTCGCTGGACCGGGCGGCTTCTACGCTTTCTACCGGCGAGAGGCAGCGCGTACAGCTGGCAAGGGCAGTAAGAAACCGTACGACCGGTGTGCTCTACGTTCTTGATGAGCCATCCATTGGACTTCACCCTTATAATCTTCAGGGGCTCACCGGAGTGATGGATGATTTGCAATCCGATGGAAACTCTGTCATCCTTGTGGATCATGATACGCAGGTGTTGAAGCATGCCGACTGGATGATAGAGATGGGGAAGGGTGCTGGTGCGGAAGGCGGAACGATTATTTCCCAGGGAACAGTGGAAGATATTTCGAAGAATCCGGAATCTGTCATAGGCCCCTACCTGTCCGATCACTATGAATCAAGAATCCGACCCGTCACAAAGAGAGAGGCCCTGTTTGACAAAGGAGCGATTCATCTGGAGACTGGGGCCATCCATACGGTGCATCCTCTGGACGTGCGGATACCGATGGGGCGTCTGACTGTGGTGACAGGGGTCTCCGGATCCGGAAAAACGACCATGGTCCTGGAAAGTCTGATTCCCGCACTGAGGGCTGAAATTAGCGGACAGAAGCTGCCTTCCCATGTGAAGAAGGTAGAGGCAGATGGCATTACCCAGGTCAAGCTCATCGATGCCACGCCCATTGGTATCAATGTACGTTCCACGGTAGCCACTTATGCCAATGTACATGACGGGCTCAGAAAAGTATATGCCCGAACGGCAGATGCCCGGGAACATCACTATAAGGCAGGAGATTTTTCATACAACACAGGGAAACTCCGCTGCCCTACCTGTGACGGCACAGGCGAGATTTCACTGGATGTCCAGTTTCTGCCGGACGTTCAAATTCCCTGCCCCGACTGCCGGGGATCCCGGTACAGAAAGGAAGCCTATGACATTCACCGCAAGGCTAAAGATGGAAAGGAATACAGCCTGCCGGAACTTATGAATATGAGTGTGGATCAGGTGCTCAACGCCCTGGGGGGACTTAAACTCCTGCAGCAGCGCCTGCAGGTGCTGCATGACCTTGGACTTGGATACCTCACCCTGGGGGAGGAAACGCCTGGTCTCTCCGGCGGCGAGGCACAGCGGCTGAAACTGGCCAGTGAAATGGGAAAAGGGCAGAGTGATTCCGTATTCGTCTTCGATGAACCTACCATCGGGCTGCATCCGCAGGATGTGAGGACGCTTCTCCATGTTTTCCAGACCCTCATTGATCATGGGGCAACACTGGTTGTTATCGAACATGATCTTGATGTCATAAGGAATGCGGATTATATTGTGGATATGGGACCGGGAGGAGGAAAGGAAGGCGGCCGGATCATTGCCCGGGGTACGCCTGAGGAAATCCGGCAGAATACAGACAGTTTGACCGGCAGGTTCATATAATGCCATCATAGGGGATGCAGTTGTTCTCCTGTATGCTCCGGGAAAATGTTTTTCTCTGCCCTTTGCCTTAGAAACCCGGGATAGATGCATAAAATTCCTCAAAGGTTTCCATTCAGTGCCGAGGATTGCATTTGCGCCATAAAAGTAGATAATAAAAGGATAAGAAAAACCTCCCTCTCTGGTCGGAGGCTTTTCTGCTTTTTGTGGAATAAAAACAATGAAAAGAGGATGAGAAAATGACGTTACAGGAAACAGCAGAAAAAACTATGGACAGACGAAAGTTATATCATGAGCTGGAAAAGGAAATCCACGGGAAAGAATGGAGCTCGGAAGAAGATGCACTGGCTTTTCTCACAGATGCTGCTCTCATCGGACGCCTTGTTATGGCCAAAGAAGGCCGCTGGCCCAGCAGCGAAGGATCCATGCTTCCCTCCAAAATAGGAGAATGTGTATGGTGGCTGGCTGTACTGGCGGAGGAAAATGGTCTTTCCTTTGCTGACTGTGTGGAAACATTTCTGAAAGAAAAAGAAGAATTTCTGAAGCAGGAATAGATGGGAAAGAGAAATGATACGCATGGATTCTACTCTGATGCGGGGAAGCTTTGCAAAGCCTTAGGAAAATTGTCACAGACCGTGAAACAGGACAAAACTCATGGCCCTGACAAATAGAAGAACCCTTCCGGATACAGTGCATATACCTCTCATTCGTGGTATACTTAAAAAGCGAAAAAATCTGTATTTGTAGGCTTTCATAAGGGGCTCACCATGCATAACGAACAAAAGGTAACAGACCATATCTACTGGATTGGCGGCAATGATTTCGTTTCTACCCGGTTTGAGAATCTCATTCCCATTTCCCGGGGGATTTCTTATAACAGCTATTTTATTGATGACGAAAAGACGGCGGTACTGGATACGGTGGATTCAGTAATCCGTGATGTTTTTATGGACAACGTATCCCATCTTCTCCATGGCAGGCAGCTGGACTATATCGTCATCAACCATATGGAGCCGGACCACAGCGGTTCCCTTCTGGCCCTGGCTAGGGCCTATCCTGAAGCGAAAATCATTGCCACGCCTCAGGCCCAGAAGATGATTGGCCAGTATTTTCATGTGTCCCTGAAGGACCGCTTCCTTTCCTCTGACGAGAAGCTGGAAATTTCCCTGGGCACTCACAGGCTCCGTTTCCTGAAGGCGCCCATGGTGCATTGGCCGGAGGTGACCTTTACCTATGAAGAAACGGAAAAGGTGCTCTTCTCTGCTGATGCCTTCGGCACTTTCGGCGTGCTGAACGGCTCTGTTTTTGCCGACGATGTGGATTATGAAGAGGAATATCTCCCGAGCTTCAGGAAATATTATGCCAATATCGTGGCTCGTTACGGTATGCAGGTACAGATGGCTCTGAAAAAGGTAGAGAAACTTGATATAAAGTATCTCTGCTCTCTCCACGGCCCCGTTTTCCGCAGGAAGGAAGATATAGCAGGACTCACCACCCTTTACAGGAAATGGGCATCCTGGGAGCCGGAAGAACAGTCTGTTTCCATCTTCTTTGCCTCCCCCTATGGAAATACAGCCATGGCTGCCCAGATCCTGGCAGGGAAGCTGGCTGCCAAGGGCGTCAAAAACCTGAAGCTGGTGGACCTTTGCAGTTCCTCTATCACCGAAGCTTTTCCGGAGGTTCTCCGCCGGAGCCATATGGTGCTGGCAGCGGTGACCATGAACATGGGCCTGAACCCCGTGATGAATGCATTTCTGGACCTCTGTCATGAAATGGACGTGCAGAATCGCACCATAGCCATCGTGGGCAACAGCAGCTGGGCGCCGAACGTAAGCGGTAAACTGATGATGGAAAAAGTACAGAATTGGAAGAAATGCACTGTTCTGGGAGAACCGGTCCATATTTCCTCCGCTCCTGCCGACGATGATACCCTGGACAAACTGGCAGGGCTTATAGCTGACGATATGATGAAAGAAAAGAAGGCATGATAATGAATAAATGGATGGCCTGTGCGGCAGCCTTTTGTGTCTCTGCGGCCCTGCTCCTAGCAGGCTGCGGAAGCCGCCCCACAGTACATGTAATGAAAGCAGAACCAAGCAGGGAACCTTTTACCCTGGAGACAAAGGCGGCACCGGAAGCTCTTCATACGGCTCCCGTGATTCCCCAGGTCTCTGGAAATCTGATTTCCAACCCTCCCGACGTAGGCACTATTGTCAATGCAGGGGACGAGCTCTTTAAAATCGACTCCTCCCAGTATGAGTCCCAGGCGGCGTCGCTTCGAAGCCAGATTGCCGCCGCCTCCCAGGCAGCAGCGCCGTCTCCCTCCTATAGCTACAGCGCTCCTGCCGTGGATGACAGCCTGGAAGCATCCCTGCTCAAACAGGGCATCATCACCAGGGCGGAATATGAACGAATTAAAGGCAGGAAAGGCGGCAACCTGCAGGCAGCACCGGCTGCAGCACCGGCACCGGCAGAGGCACCGGCCCAGCTGGTGGCCTCCCTCCAGACACTGGAGAAAACCATTGCGAACTGCACCGTCCGTGCCCCCATCAGCGGCGTCATTTCCCAGGTATACATCGGCGACACCCACCTGGCCATGGCTGGCAAGCCAGCCCTCGTCATCCGCCAGGATTCTCCGGTTACTGCTTCTGTGCAGATACCGGCCAAACTGGATAACGTGATGGATAAAGCTAAAGATGATAAAACCCTTACCGTCACCATGAGCGACGGCTCGGAAGTGTGGTACGGCGAACTGAAAAAGCAGCCCAATGAAAACGGCGACAAGTTCACTACCTATAAGGTACAGGTAGATAATCCTGACGATGAGATCACCATTGGCAATGAATACAGCATCCGCATCGAAAGCGGACAGAACGTTTCCTGCTACATGATTCCCAAGTCTGCTATTATCGGTGACAGCACCGTGGCTGTAGTGAATGATGACAACCTGGTAGATATGAAATCCGTTTCCATTGCCAGCGACACCGGCGGCTACGTCCTCGTCATGGACGGACTGGCAGAAGGAGACCGGGTCATTACGGATCCGCTCAAGAGCCTGGACATGGGCATGCAGGTAGACGTGAAATGAAATGGGAAAGAAAAGACTTTCTTGGTGATGCTGTCACTACAGCCCAAAAACTGATAGGTGCCGTCATCGTCCGCCGTTCTTCCGAAGGAGTCACTGCCGGCCGTATTGTAGAATGCGAAGCCTACGGGGAAATCTATAAGGGACACAAAGACGACGGGGCCCATGTATTCAAAGGCCTCACACCCAGGACAAGAATCATCTTCGGCGAAGGGGGTCATGCCTACGTATACCTCATTTACGGCATGTATACCTGCATCAATTTCGTCTGCGGCCATGAAGGCGAGTCCGGCTCCGTCCTTATCCGTGCCCTGGAACCCCTGGAAGGCCTGGACCTCATGAAAAAGAGAAGACACCAGACAAAGGAAAAACTCCTTACCTCCGGCCCCGGCCGCCTCACCCAGGCCATGGGCATAGACATGACCTTTTACGGTATGGATCTCACCGGAGACACCCTTTACGTGGAAAGCAGAGAAGACGGCCCCTGGCCGGTGGAAGTAACAAAAAGAAAAAACATAGACTACGCTCATTATGGCAAGGACTTTCCCTGGCGATTCCTGCTGAAAGGAAATCCCTATATATCCAAATAAAAAAAAGGCTGTGAAAAGATGGAAATCATTTTTTCACAGCCTCTTTTTATGGTGAGAGATATGAAACTGTCAGCAGGTAGAGGAGGGGTGGCATCCGAAAACGCTCCTTAGACTTCTTTTATTTCGTCAGATACTTCCGGTTGACATCATTTCTCTTTTCCACCGGCAGTTTCATATAATGGGGATCCATGGCGCTGACCCAGGAGCCGTAGGCCGGATTGGGAAGGACGATGAAGCGGGTGCCGAAGTCCTTTGCGCTGGTATCTATGATATGCTGCCGCTCTGCTAAAGATTTTCCTTTAACTCCCAGAGGGAAATCGCCTGCATTATCGCCCAGGTAGAGAAGAACCTGGTGAGATTTCTCTATCTTTGCAAAACGGGGCATTTTATCACTGTTTTTCGTAAAGAGAAGGACATGATTCCTGTCGGCAGAAGGAAATCCCAGAGTTTTCAGATTGTCTATGGTCACATCCAGATTATCCGGCTTGTACCGGTTGGATACATAGAAAATCTCCACTCCCCTGGCAGATACCTGCTTTAAGAAATCCAGAGCGCCGGGCATGGCGGCAGATTTTCCTTCATGTACCCGGTCATGCCACCACCACCCGTCCCAGTACCCCTTTCCCCGGGATGCATAGGTGCCCATGGCGCGGGTATTATCCAGCACCGTCTCATCACAGTCGAGAATGATGGCAAAGGGCTTGTGACGGGAAGGGGTCTCCTTCATGGCCTTGTCCAGAGAAGAAAGAGCCGTATTATAGGCTTGATAGCAGAGAGCCCGGTACTCTGCAGAAGTGCGCATCCACAAAAGCCCCATGGTCTCCTGCTCCGCCAGCTGACGGGAAGAAGCAGCACGGGAAAGACTGGTCTCGTAATCGGCGGAAACCTCTCCAGTACACAGGCAGGATGCAGAAAGCGAAAGAGCCGCAGCAAACATAAGAATTTGACGTTTCATGGGAACCTCCTAAAAAAATATACTTCTTATCATACCATAAAAACCTTTGCTGAAATCAAAAAGGCAGTATAAAAACACGGATACCTATCCGTGCCAGTCAGTATTGCGGGCCTCTTGGAATCAGGCGGCAGCGCTAAACCGCAGGAAAGACCTGCGTCAACCCTGCTCTTGTCGTCCGGGAATGCGGGCTCATGCTGCAAGGGATGGTATCCGTGTTTTCGATTGGTTGTGAAGCTTTTTACGAATCTGCAGAATCCGTTCCTATTTCCCCGGGCCCCGGGAAATAGTGGAGAAAAATCAGGAGCCTGTATACAGGGATTCTTGATTTTCCTGCTGCCAAAGCTGCATTCCGGCCGGAATATTCGCGACATACATGACAGGTTGGGACATAGAATCCTCCATGGAGTTTCCTGATTTCCTTCTCCATATATTTATATTGCATAAGCCCCTCTTTTTTACAACCTCCCTCATAAGATTTGTTATAAAAAGCAGATACAGCTTCTATGCAGAGGATTTGCTCTGTCCCAGATGGCAAGTGGAGCGGAAGGAAAGAACGCAGCGCAGATTCCTTCCACAGAAAGGAGTTCCGCGTCAGCGGTGAGATCAGGGCTGAGAAAAAAATTAAAATTTTTTCTCCGAGGGGTCAAAAAATCAAACCTTCTGCGATGTTAGTAGCAGAGGGATGAAAAGACCTCATGAGATGATGAATCCCATCTTCAAATGCCTTTTTTCACATCCGCGGTAGAGAAGAGGGCAGGGGAGAAGGGAAACGTCAGGAAATTTCTCTTTTCACCCTCACTTCTCCTAAAGCTGGCCGGCAATAGACAGAAGCAAATGCAGGATAAAAACGGAAGACAGAAAAGCAATAAGGAAGAGCGCTCGCAGGACTTTCCTCTCTTTAGCGACAAGTATCGAGCAGCACCCATGTATTGTGGGAGAGCCAAGGCGCGGACGCCGTATCTACTGGTTGAACTTACCTGGAGACTCCCCTGATAGGCTTTTCTGTTTTTTGCGTGGGAGTTTTGATGCAATATAAAACGGACGGGTGGTTAAGCCGTCCGTTTATATTATTATTTTTATCCCAGAATTTTCTTTACAAGACCAACATGAAGTTTTACGCCGTTTGGCAGAGCAGAATGGTCGAAATGCATATTAGGATCATGAAGACCAGGCTGTGCATCTTCACCCAAAGCGATGAATCCTGTTTTCAGTCCAGGCCTTTCTTTGGGATACCAGAAGAAGTCTTCGCCGCCAGCAGTTGTAATAGGCGGAATCAAGGCCTGCGGTCCCAGTTCTTCTTTAATTACTTCAGCGATGATGTCTGTGACTTCTGGAGTAATGATGGAAGCTGGTGTACGGTGAAGAATATTCTCAACGGCTTCTGCACCAATGGAAGCTGCTGCATTTTTAGCGGCATTGGTTAGTCTCTTAATCATGAGATCCATTACATCATTATTCTGGCTGCGGAGGTCAAAGGTGACGGTGGCATTGCCTGGGACAGCATTGGGAACCCCAGCGTCTGCATGAATCTGAGTAGCTTTAAGGTTGTAAACAACATTAGAATCAAAACGGAGTGCATTGGCGGCAGCTACAACGAGGCAGGCTGCATCCAGTGCGCTTACGCCTAGATACGGGCGTGCACCATGGGACTGCTTGCCAATGATATCGTAACGGATATGAGTTGCAGCACTGTAGTAGAGAGCTGGAGCGGCCTGACCTACACGGCATTCCTGAATAGGTCTTCCGTGCATACCAATGAGAATATCAATATCGTCAATGGCACCGCCTTTCAGCATAGAGAGAGCACCCTCACTTGTCTCTTCGGCAGGCTGGAAGAGAATTTTCAGCTTGCCTTTATGTACCAGCTTCTGTTCTTTAATGATTCCAGCAGCAGTGAGAAGCATGGCCATATGACCATCGTGTCCGCAGAGATGAGCAGCGCCGCCGTCTTTGGTACCAAGGGCATCCATATCAGCACGTAAGCCAAGGACGGGACCCGGTTTACCACTGTCGTAAATAGCTACTACACCAGTACCACCACCAATGTGCTCCTGTACCTCATAGCCCATCTTTTTAAGATGATCGGCAATGTAAGCAGAAGTCTTAAATTCATGCATGCCAATTTCCGGCATTTTATGTAAATCGTCAAAATACTTAAATACATCAGCCATAATTTATACCTCCTAAACTGTGATTAGCCAAAGATGGCCATATATATCTTCATGATAAACATGCCGATAACTGCGTTAAATATACTGATAAGCATAAGCATGGGCCAGTATTTCTTCGGAATATCAGCAGTACCGAGAAGTCTTCCCATATACTGTATCTGAGATGCCATTAAAAGAAGAGCAGGCATGAGGATTGCAATATGATAACCATCAAGTACGCCTTGGGAATAGAAAGAAGCTGCGATACCGACCCCGGCAGAGCAGGAGAGCCAAGTTGTAAGGAGAACTACGATAGCCTGGCCCGGGAGTCCGAAAATAGCCATCACTGGGCCGAACCAGTGTCCAATGAAATCCATAATACCTAAAATATTGAGAATATAAGCAAGAACATAAGCCATGATAATATTAGGTACCAGGTTTTGTGTTCCGATAGTCCAGCCTTTACGAGCACCTTCAATGAAGATGTCAAATACATTAGGCTTATTTTGCGGGGATTTTTCTTTAACTTTGACTGCTTCAGTTGCCATGTTTAAAGTCTCCTTTGTAAATTGTATCTAAAGCAATTCGGCAGATAATTGCACCTACAAATTTCATAACAAAGATAATTGCTAATGGAATCAATATGGGACAAGCTATGAATCCAAACAAAGCACTGGCGATAGCAAAGTAATTGTTAATCATTCCGGCACCGGAATACTGCCAAGCAGCAATAATTGTTTCTTCTCTTTTATCAACCAGATGCAAGTCATATAATTCTTTTGTAAGGGCAGCTCCCGCATCGGTGCTTTGCAGATCTGTAATCAGTGTAAGTCCAACTAGACCAGGAACATCCATAAGTGGCTTAAATAATGGAGTCATCAGTTTTTGTGCAGCAGATAAAGCACCATAGTGCTGGAGTACATTCACGATTCCGATTGCCAGCATGATAGAAGGAATAAGGGAAAGGGCGAATAAGAATCCTGCTCTGGCACTGACACCACCTGCACCGACAAATGTATTTTTGGCAGGATCTTTCATGGTGCCAAATTTACCAATCAAAGTACTATAATCAAAGGCCTTAAGCCACTCATAGCCTTGGATGTGGGCGAAAACTCCGGCAAATATAAGAATTCCAAGAATCAGGGCGATGATTCCTCCAACTGTAAATTTTGGAAGGGCAGTGAATTTCTTGGATCTTTCGTCAGTAGTGGGGGACTGCTCTTTTTTCTTTTCTTCCATAATCTATTTCTCCTTAATACAAATTTCTCTATCTTATGCTCATAGTATTCGTAAGAAAGCCGGAAATGTAGTCAACTCCTTTGCTCGTCCGGATACGAAAAAGGCCACACAAGCAAACTTACAATTCTGCGAGAATGTAAGTCTTCTGTGTGACGTCGTTGTCATAAATATTAACTTGAAGATAGAAGATGCTTACTAATTTAAAATATACGTCTTTCTTTGTCAAGAGTTTCCTAAAGGGAAAGCCATTTTAGTATAATACTATCGCTAAAGAATATAGAGGAATGATATATATATATATATATCAGATAGATAACCTTTATTGGCTGGTTTCTTACATACATTAAAGAGGAAATAATACTAAACTAATGTGGTGATTATCCTTGCATCTGTATACTTCTTTGTTATTATGTGTCTTTTTCTTTCAATTTTTCCCCTCTTGACATTTCCTGTCCCCAGTGCTACAGTATTCACAACAAAACGATGAAGAAAAGAGTAGGCATTCTGATAACGGTCAAGCGAGTCCGGAGAGTGGAAGCGGACACGGATAAGGTGCTGAAGTGCATTTCTGAGTTAGGCGGGCTGAACAGCAGTAGGCTTTCCCGGGAGCTCCCGATACAGGGTCAGGGTTTGATAGAACCTTTAATGGTATGTTCGGTGACGGACGTATGAAATTGGGTGGAAACACGAAGCGCAGGCTCTCGTCCCTTAGGGGACGGGAGCTTTTTGATTTCAAAAAAGAAAGGATGAGAAGGAATGGGCAGACTGATTGCTAAGAAACTGAACGAACTGGAATGGGGTCTGGCAGGCTGCCTGCTGTTCCTGGGTATCTCTTCTCCGGCGTTTCACCAGTTTTACAGGAAGTAAGGCCATATCTGACAGGGATCGGAAGGGCTTCGCCGGTAAGTAAAGAACGGGTACAAGGACTCGATTCGAAGAAGTGCTATGACTCTGATCAGAGATATAGGGAGCAGGACCTTTGAGGCCTGCATCCGATGTCGGGCGGGACATGACCGGCTTATGATTCATAGTTTCATAGTATGAGTTTACAGGCAATGATGAAGGAGAGTACCCTCCAGGGAAAAGCGAGTCCGGATGGTGGAAGCGGACAGGGGAGGGGAAGTGCATTTCGGAGCCCAGAGGCTGAAGGAAGTAGGCCCTGCGGGAGACGCCCGTTACAGCGCAGGGGTACAGGAAACAGGGTTTCCGGACGTACTTTGTAAGGCCATGAAGGCAACTTTATGGTGAAATTGGGTGGAAGCACGAGGTTCTCGTCCCTTTGGGGACGGGGCCTTTTTTGTTTTCTACGGGAGGATGAAATGGCTACAGAAGCAGGAACGGCAGGTGTCCTGAAGGACACTAAAGAAAGGAATGTGATATGTATGAAGAAGAAAGAATGGATCCTTCTTTCTTTGCCTGTAATTTCAATTTTAGTGACAGGGGCAGTGGATGTGCTGGTGAAGAGGAGTCTGCAGCAGATGAAGATGCCGCAGCCTTATCTCCTGTATTTTCTTGGCCTTTGCCTTGTGGTGTATCTGGCTTTTGGAGCAGCCTCTCTTTTCTCGGTGCAGACGAGAAAGCAGGTGGTGTACATGGCTCCCTTTTATGCCATGCTGGCCCAGCTTTTGGACGGGCTGAATCTGGCTACGGCAAAGTTTGCGCTGCTGCCGGTGATTTATTTTCCGGCGCCGGACAGGATTCTGCAGGTCTTTGTGAAGGATTTTAATCTGCTTCTTTCCTGCATTGCCTATTCTTATTCTCTTTTGGCCATCAGCTGGATACTGGGGGTATCGGTGGGCATTGCCACTGGTGCCTGGCTTGGCTTTTCCAAACGGGCTGACTACTGGCTGTGGCCTTTCATCAAGGCTCTGGGACCTATTCCTCCGGTGGCGTGGATTCCGCTGGCTCTGGTGATTTTCCCTACCATGTACAGCGGCAGTGTGTTCCTTATTTTCCTCTCCATCTGGTTCCCTACTGCGTCTCTGACGCTGGCAGGTATCCGGAATGTGAATAAGTCTTATTTTGAAGTGGCTGAGACTTTGGGGGCCAGCCACTGGGACCAGGTTTTCCGTGTAGCCATTCCGGCAGCCATGCCTGATATTTTTATGGGCGTCTTTACTGGTACCTGCATGAGTTTCGTAGTACTGGTGACGGCGGAAATGATGGGGGCCAAGTATGGCTTGGGCTGGTATGTGAACTGGCAGAAGGAAATGATGGCTTATTCCAATGTGTATGCGGGGCTCATCCTCATTGCGGGCAGTTTCTGCCTTTTCATGGAGCTCATGTTCAAGCTGAGAAACCGGGTGCTGGCATGGCAGAAAGGGGTTATTAAATGGTAGAAGAAGGACATATTATCATCGACGGGGTATCCAAAAGTTTTGATGATGCCAATACCGTTGGCGGCAGGCAGGTGATTCTTTCCGGCATTTCTCTGGATATCGCTCCGGGATCCTTTACTTCTTTCATCGGACCTTCAGGATGCGGGAAATCTACACTGCTGCGCATTATTTCCGGTTTCCTCATCCCCGATGAGGGACAGGTGGAAGTGGATGGAAAGAAAGTGGAAGGACCGGGCGTGGACCGGGGCTTCATGTTCCAGGACCATGTACTTTTTCCCTGGCTTTCCATTTATGACAATATTGCCTTCGGCCTGAAGGTGCAGGGCACTTATGAAAAGAGGAAAGATGATGTAGAACAGATTATTCATCAGGTGGGCCTTGAAGGGTATGAGGACCATTTTCCTTACCAGGTGTCCGGCGGCATGCAGCAGAGGGCGTCTCTGGCAAGGGCTCTCATCGGCCATCCAAAGATTCTTCTTCTCGATGAACCATTGGGGGCTCTGGATGCTTTCACCCGTATGACCATGCAGGAGGAAATCCGGAAGGTATGGGAAAAAAGTCATACCACCATGATCATGGTAACCCACGATATCGAAGAAGCGGTGTACATGGCCCAGAAGGTGGTGGTGCTCTCATCTCATCCCGGCAGGGTGATCAAGGAGATACCCATTGAGCTTTCCAGGCCAGTGGACAGGGAGTCGCCCGTATTTACGGCGTACAAGACAGAAATTCTGAAGGCCCTTCATTATGGGGAAAATGGGCTGCCGGAAGAGGTTGTTTCATAAGGGGGAAGTATGGAGAATCGTTTCTTACCAAGCTATACCATAGGTCCTGATGCCTATGATGAAATCCCTGCGGTATGCAGGAAATTCGGAAAGACAGCAGTCATTATCGGCGGAAATAAGGCAAGGAATGCGGCGGAGCCGCTGATCCGAAAGGCAGTGGAGGGGAAGATTTCCATCACAGGAAGTTTCCTCTATGGTGATGATGCCACTTTTGAAAATGCAGAAAAACTCATGGAAATCCCGGAGATCCGGGAAGCGGATATGATATTTGCCGTAGGTGGAGGCAGGGCCTGTGATACAGCCAAGTATACGGCAGAAAAACTGGATAAACCCATTTTCACGTTCCCCACCCTGGCCTCCAACTGTGCCTCTGTAACAGCGGTATCGGTCATTTATTATCCCGACCATACGTACCGGGCCAACTGGTACAGGAGCCGGCCGCCTTTCCATACATTTATCAATACCCGGGTGCTGCTCCATTCCCCCAGGGAATACTTCTGGGCAGGCATAGGGGATGCGCTGTCCAAGGAATATGAGGTGCTTTTTAATTCCCGGGGAGACAGGCTGACCTTTTTGGAAACCCTGGGCGTGCGGCTGGCAGGCAGCTGTTCCGATGGCCTTCTGGATATGGGAGAAAAAGCGCTTTCTGATTTTGATCAGAAGCTGGACAGTGAAGAATTCCGCTTCGTAGTGCAGAATATCATAATTTCCACAGGTCTTATTTCCAACTGTGTGCCGGTCATTTACAACTCCAGCCTGGCCCATGCCATTTACAACAGCCATAACCAGGTGCCCCACAAGGGACATCATCTCCACGGGGCGGTGGTGTGCTACGGCACCCTGGTGCTTCTGACTCTGGACGGGCAGAAGGAAGAAAGGGACAGAATGCTTGCCTTTACCAAGAAAACGGCCCTGCCCCACAGGCTGGAAGATATTGGCATAGACAGGAAGGACGCTTCGGCACTGGCAGCATATGCTCTGGAAAAGCCGGATGTCAAACATGTACCCTATGAAATCAGAAAGGACGAAATCCTGAAAGCCATGGATGAATTGGAGGGACTTTAATGGATGTAAAACAGAAAATTAATGCAGCCATAGTGACGCTGGTCCTGCTAGCTGCATCCAGCCTGGGCCTGGCCTATGAAGTCTATGCCGCCGGTCAGCAGCCAGTGCATCAGATGACTTATGAAGAAGCGGTCAAGGCCACGGAAAAGGACTGTTGCAAGTAGCAGGCTGATGGGTGGAATTGATGGATCGCCCTTTGGCCATTTCGATAACAGTTTTGTGGTGCAGAGACATCTCGCGCTCCATGGAAGAAGCTGTCATGAAGGGGGGAACCTCTTATCCCGGTGTGTTAATAGAGCTCAAATGCATACGCTTTCAAGGGATAGTCAGCTCGCTGGATATGACGATGGATGCAGCATACAGTGATGCAAAGGCAAATTGACAAATACTGACTGCTGACGGCTTTAAGTGAGGGATCCTGATTCCATAGGTTTTATATGTTCCGTATATTTCGTCTCCAATGGAGTCATGGCGGCATGAAACCGCCTCTCATATACAAAAAGGAAGGGGAAGATGAATCATGATGATTTCTGGGAAAGTCAAAGCAGCCGCTGCTGCACTGGCACTGTTTTCCGTACTCGGTCTGGCGGGATGCGGGGAAAGCGGGAAACCTGCTGCATCCACTGCTGCTGCCAAGGTGGACAATGTGAAGGTGAAGGTAGGCTATTCGCCTTCTCTTTGCCAGGCACCGATTTTTGTGGCCTATGAAAAGGGCTATTTCAAGGATGCCGGCCTGGATCCGGAGCTGGTAAAGGTGGATGGGGCCACAGCCAATGAGTCCCTGGGCTCAGGCAAGGTGGATATGGAAATTACCCTGGTGAGCAAAACCATTCATCCGCTGCAGAATGGTCTTCCGGTAAAGGGGACCACTGGCGTCCATTTTGGCTGCGTGAGGGCCATCACCCGTCCGGACTCCGGCATTAAGGATGTGAAGGACCTGAAGGGAAAACGAATCGGTGTGGCCGGACTGGCTGATACAGGTACCGTTATCATCCAGCGGGCCCTGAAGCATGAAGGTATCGGGGTGACACCGGACAACATGGAAGTGGAATTCGTGGTGGTGGACAGAAACTCCCTGCCCCAGGCTCTTTCTTCCGGTCAGGTAGATGCTATCGTCATGACGGACCCGGTAGGCTATATTGCACAGAAGGAATACGGCTATGTACCGGTGCTGGATACAGCTTCTTCTAAGGGCTGGAAGGATGAATACTGCTGCGATCTGGTAGTGACAAACCAGTTCCTTGAAAAGAACCAGGCCGCTGCCAAAGCACTGACTGAGGCGATTCAGAAGGGTTCCCTCTATATCAAACAGCACCCGGAAGAAGCGGCTAAAATGCTCATTGAAAAGAAATATGTGAACGGCGATGAAAAAGAATACGCCGAACTTTTGAAATCCTATAACTATACCCCTTCCGTTCAGGGCGGCTATGACGCCATCAAGGCGGCAGCAAAGGATCTGTCGGATCTGGGGCTTGTGAATCAGCTTGATGCCAAGGAATTTGCAGATAATGCCTACTATTTCTTTGACGGCTATCAGGATGTAAAGAGCCTGTAATGGATCTGGGGGATTACATGGCAGGCGGCTGCCCTAAAGGAATACTAGAACGCCGGTTTACCAGTTCACTATCCCACTATTTCCCAAACAGGCCTTGCATAAATATACCGTATGGACACAAAATCATCGCCATACGAAGAGGAGGAACAGCATGAATAAACATTGGAAATCATTAGCAGCAGCATTGGCATTGGTCAGCGTACTGGGAGTGGCCGGATGCGGCGGCACCCAAACAGCGGGAAGCAGCGCTAAAAGTGCTTCTGCTGCAGCAGAAGGCAAGACAAATATGAGGGTGGCCTACTCTCCTTCCCTCTGCGAAGCCTCTACGGTGGTAGCCTATGAAAAGGGCTTCTTCAAAGAAGAAGGCATTAATCCGGAAATGATTAATATCCAGGGCGCCAGCGAGACGGAAGCGCTGGGAACTGATAAAGTAGACGGCATGCAGACCTTGGTTTCCAAAATTATCCAGCCTATCCAGAATGGCCTGCCGGTGAAACTCACCGCCGGTCTCCATACAGGCTGCGTCCGTATCGTGACCCGTCCTGACACAGGCATTAAAGACGTGAAAGGTCTGAAAGGCAAGAAAATCGGCGTATCCGGTTTGGCTGATACAGCCACTGTCATTGCCCAGCGTGCCCTCCATACCGATGGCATCGGCGTGACTCCGGATAACATGGAAGTGGAATTCGTAGTGGTTGAAAGAAACTCCCTGCCCCAGGCTCTGAAATCGGGCCAGGTAGATGCCATTGCCATGACGGATCCCGTAGGCGCTATTGCCATGAAGGAATACGGCTTCACCTCGGTTCTGGATACCGCCAAATCTCCGGAATTCAAGGATGAATACTGCTGCTCCGCAATCCTCACCGCTAAATTCGTACAGGAACATCCGGATCTGGCCAAAGGTTACACCAGAGCTGTCATGAAAGGCGCTCTCTATGTATCCAAACATCCTGACGAAGTAGCCCAGATGCTCCATGATAAGAACTACGTATCCGGTGATGTGGCTCTCAATGCAGAACTGCTGAAATCCTACAACTACGTACCTTCTGTTCAGGGCGGTTATGACGCCATCGAAAGGGCTGCCACCCAGCTGGAAGAAATCGGCATCGTCCATGACGTAAACGCCAAGGCCCTGGCAGATGGAGCTTTCCAGCGCTTTGACGGACTGGAAGATACGCCCAGCCTCTGATATGACAGGCCTTTAGCATGAAGGTGTAGAGGGGGGGAGGTTGAGTTTGCTGACGCGGGGGCAAGTTTCCCGGCAGGAATCTTTACAAAATGGTGGGGCACCATCTGTATAAAACCAGAGAACCGTGCCTTTGGAGCGATGAAAATCCAGCTGCCCTTACGGGCGCATCCCGGATTTACGGTTTTCGCTGCTGCTGGCAGGCGCCATGCAGCTCATGGTCCGCCGAGATGATACTGCCCCTTCTGACCTTCAGCGCCCAAAGGGCGCTCCCTCCATCATAGGTTTGAGAAATTAAAAAAAGTCCCTTGACAAGATTTCTAAATCGTGATAAAGTACGTACAACAAAACGATGAAGAAAAGAGTAGGCATTCTGATGACGGCCAAGCGAGTCCGGAGAGTGAAAGCGGACACGGATAAGGTGCTGAAGTGCATTTCTGAGTTAGGCAGGCTGAACTATAGTAGGTCTTCCCGGGAACTCCCGATACAGAGTCAGGGTTTGATAGAACCTTTAATGGTATGTTCGGTGACGGACGTATGAAATTGGGTGGAAACACGAAGCGCAGGCTCTCGTCCCTTAGGGGACGGGAGCTTTTTGATTTCAAAAAAGAAAGGATGAGAAGGAATGGGCAGACTGATTGCTAAGAAACTGAACGAACTGGAATGGGGTCTGGCAGGCTGCCTGCTGTTCCTGGGCATCTCTTCTCCGGCGTTTCACCAGTTTTACAAGAAGTAAGGTTACAGACTGACAGGGATCAGACAGGTTTCGCCAGGTTCTGGCAGAACGGGTACAGGAACTCGATTCGCAGAAACCTTAAGACCTTGAGCAGAAGAATAGGAACAGGACCTGAAGGGCCTGTATCCACCATGTCCCGGGCCGAACCGGCCCGGGGACATATTTTCATAACAGGCGATGATGAAAAGAGTACCTTTCTGAAAACGGAAAAGCGAGTCCGGACAGTGGAAGCGGATACGGATAAGAAAGGGAAGTGCATTTCAGAGCTGCAGGATTGAAAAAAGTAGGTCCTGCCGGGCGGCCCGATACAGCCAAAGGCACTGACCGGTGCCGCTGAGACTGGCCTGTAAAAGGCCGGTGAAATTGGGTGGAATCACGAGACCTCGTCCCTTTGGATGGGGTCTTTTTTATATACAGGAGGTCTAAGCCATGAATGGAAACCGCCGATGTCAGAGGGAAATCCTTTAACCAAAGAAAATAAGAAACTTTAATTTGTAATAGGAGACATCATATGACAGTAAGCAGAAGAGATTTAATCGCAAAGGTTTTCAATAATGAAAAGGCAGACCGCGTGCCAGTGGGATTCTGGCACCATTTTCTGGGAGATGAGGTAGGTGCTGATGCCTTTGCCCATCCGGAACTGACGGACAAGGTGCTGGCAGGGCAGGCTGATTTTTACAAAGCCTTCCAGCCGGACCTCATCAAAATCATGACTGATGGATATTTCGGTTATCCCATCGATGAGCTGAAGAAACCGATTTCCTCTCCTTTGGACTTAAAGGATATCAAGCCTCTGGGCCGGGATTCGGACTGGTTCCGCTTCCAGATCGGCTATGCCAGAAAGCTGGTTTCCCTTTATGGAAAGGAAGTACCTCTTTTCTACAATCTCTTCGCAGTGCCCAGGACCATTGAATTCATGCAGGCTTCTCTGGGCTATCCAGTAGATATTGCATCCTGGATTCAGGATTACCCGGAAGAAACGGCCCATGTATTCGACGTAATTTCCAAAGATTACGCGGAACTGGCAAAGGCTCTCATTGAAGAAGGCGGCGTGGACGGCATCTACCTTTCCGTCAACAATATCAGTTATGACCGGCTCACCGAAGACATTTACAAAAAGCTGGTGGCACCTTATGAGGTGAGGATTCTGGAGGCGGCCAATGAAGCCGGCGGCAGCAATATCCTTCATATCTGCGGCTATCATGGGTTCCACAACCATCTGGAATGGTACAGGGATTATCCTTTCAAGGCAGTGAACTGGGCTGCTAAGGTGGAAGGCGTGCTTTTGAAGGAAGGTAAGGCACTGTTCCATGGCAAAGCGGTGATCGGCGGCTTTGGCCAGACGGAAAAAGATGTCATTTATACAGGGAATAAAAAAGAAATCGAAGAAGAAACGAAAAATATTTTAGACGAAGCCGGAACTACCGGTGTGGTTCTTGGAGCTGACTGCACCATTCCGCGGGATACAGATGTAAACCATCTGGCATGGGTTCGTGAAGCAGCAGATAGGTATGGTAAATAAAGGAGAGGGATTATGATGAAACTGAAGACAGCCATTAAAGCGGTATTGATTGCAGGCACGGTAGGTATTGCGCTGACAGCAGCGGGATGCGGTGGAAATAAAAGTGACTCAGCCAAAGGAGCTTCCGCCAGCGGCGGCAAAAAAATCGTAAAGGTGGCACACACACCGCACTATTTCCCCTATGATTTTGTGGATGACAACAACAAATCTGACGGCATGGAAGTGGCTGTCATGAAGGAAGTGGCCAAAAAACTGCCGCAGTATGAATTCCAGTTTGTGCCTACCTCCGATGATGACCTCCTGATTGGCGTGGAATCAGGGAAATATGATATCGGTACCAAGGGGGCCTGGAAGACGCCGGCCCGGGAAAAGAAATACATTTTCCCGAAGAATAACATTGCTGCCAGCGTTATCGGTGTCACCATCCGCAAGGAAGATGCTAATACTATTAAAAATCTTGATGATTTTGCCAAGGCAGGCAAAAAACTGGTACCTATTGCTCCACAGAATGCACAGTACCAGGTGATTGAAGATTACAACGCAGCCCATCCGGATCATCCGGTCAAATTGGAAGCTTCTGAAAACTTCCAGGTAGCTGATGCTTACACCTGGGTATTGGAAGGAAGGTATGACGGCTATTTCTCCATTGAACTGGCTTACAAGAAAAATGTGGAAGCACCGGATGCTCCCTATAAGGACTTCAAGGATAAACTGAGCTACTTCCGCTACAAGGCCATTCCTACTTACACGGTTATCAATAAGAATGATAAGGAACTGGCAGAGCAGGTGGATAAAGCTCTTGGCGAGCTGAAACAGGAAGGAAAGATTGCAGAGCTGGAAAATAAATACTTCGGAGAAGAAGTAAGCAAGCTCATTGATGTGAAATAATACAAGGACTCAAAAGTTTCAGAGGGTAAAGGTGAGCGGTTCTGCTGCTGATTTTATAAAACCTTACAACCGGTCTTTAAACAGTACGGCGAATCTGGGAAGCGGGGTGGGGGATATGAGGCTGCAAGTCGGATGATAGCCTGTGCTGCTACAACCACCCAGCCAAAGGCCGCTCAAACCTTTCTCTTACTGACTATCTCGCTAGTACACTGGCTCACTAACTTACTATTTCCCAGGAGGTGTTTTTCATGCAGACCAGACCATTCAGTCCGGATATCATTTTTACATCTATACCGGCCCTTCTTCCTTATCTGGCGGTGACGCTGGTAGTGGGAGTGACCAGTATTCTCACAGGCTCTATCCTGGGAATGCTGCTGGCATGGGCCAAGCTGTCGGGACATAAGGTGATCCGAGCTCTGGCGGATGGCTATACCTATATCATCCGCTGTACACCTTCTATTGTCCTTCTGTTCATCGTCTTCTACGGCCTGCCGAAATTCATGGAGGCGGAATTTGGTATCGACATGGATAATCTGTCCCGTGCCATCTTTGTCATTATTACTTTCACTCTTCTCTTTGGCGCTTATGTGTCCGAGGTGTTCCGTTCCGCCTACGAAACGGTGGATAGAGGACAGTACGAGGCAGCGGTGACCATCGGCCTGTCCCCGAAGCAGGCATTTTTCCGGGTTATGCTTCCTCAGGCAGCAGTGATTGCTCTTCCTAATTTTGGAAATTCTGTAATTAACCTGATGAAGGAAAGTGCCCTGGCCTATACCATCGGACTCATCGATCTTCTGGGCCGTACGAATCTGATCATTTCAAAGAACTACGGCGCTTACGGCGTTGAACTTTATGTGGCCTGCCTCCTCATTTATTGGGCACTCAGCTTTTTGATCGAACAGGCTTTTCTCCGCATGGAATCCTATTTAGGACGGGGACGTTTGAAAGCATAAGGAGGAAATTATGGAACTGGATTTTTCATTTATGCAGCATGCCCTGCCTTTCCTTTTGAAGGCTCTTCCGGTAACGCTTTTCATTACTGCCCTGGTACTGCTGCTTTCCATGGTACCGGCATTCCTTATGGCTGAAAAAAGAATCGGTGCCCGGGGATGGGGAGAAAAGGCTATTGCTCTCTACGTGTCATTCATCCGCGGGACACCGCTGGTGCTGCAGATTCTTCTCATGTACACCCTGCTTCCCAGTCTTTTGAATGCAGCCTTCAAAGCGATGGGCAGCTCCTTTGATGTATTTCATGGAGTGAATCCCCTGTGGTATGCCATCATCGTTTTTACTCTGAACACCACAGCCCTTCTGTCGGAAGTATTCCGCTCAGCCATCCTGAGCGTGTCGGCAGGACAGATGGAAGCAGGACTTACCATCGGCCTTTCCCGCTTCCAGACCTATGTGCAGATCATCATTCCCCAGGCCCTGACTTCTGCCCTTCCCAATATCTGCAACCTTACAGTGAATCTGATTAAAGGGACTTCCCTGGCTTTCTTCATGGGAATCAAGGATATTATGGCTGCTGCCAAAATCCAGGCAGCCTATGGATATAACTATATTGAAGCGTACCTGGAAGTGTTCATTCTTTATATTATTGTGTGCACAGTAGTGCAGGTTCTCTATAAAATTTTTGAAAAGCATGTGGGCTTGTATCGCACTGCCGGACTGGAGGGGTAAATATGCTTGAAATATCTCATGTGAAAAAACATTTCGGAAAACAGGAAGTATTGAAGGACGTGACCCTTAAGGTCAACAAAGGGGATGTCATTGTGATTCTGGGACCCTCGGGTTCCGGGAAAACCACATTTCTAAGAAGCTTGACATTCCTGGAAAAGGCGGATGCCGGCGTTATGGTTTTCGGCGACAAACAGCTGGACCTTCATAAAGCAAAACAGAAAGACATAGCCTGGGTACGGAAACATACGGCCTTCGTATTTCAGAATTACAACCTTTTTGCCAATAAGACGGCTTTGCAGAATGTGATGCTGGGTCTCACCGTAGGCAGGGGCATGGCGAAGGAAGACGCAGAGGCCATTGCCAGAAAAGCATTAAAGGAAGTAGGTCTGGCGGACCGGGCTGATTATTATCCTTCTCAGCTTTCCGGCGGACAGCAGCAGCGGGTGGGCATTGCCCGGGCTATGGCGGTCAAACCGGATGTGATTTTCTTTGATGAACCTACATCTGCTCTGGATCCGGAACTGGTAGGCGGCGTCCTTTCGGTGATGAAGAAACTGGCTGCCGATGGCGTTACCATGGTGGTGGTAACTCATGAAATGAAATTTGCCAGAGAAGCGGCTACCCGGGTGGTATTCATGGATGGCGGCGTCATTGTGGAAGAAGGCAGTCCTGAGGAAATCTTTACTCATCCTAAAGAAGCAAGAACCAGGCAGTTCCTTCGCCGTATTCTGGATAGGGAACCCGGCGTGGAAGAAGAGGCACCGGAACCTGTTCCTGTGGCTGGTCCGATTCCCGGTGTTCTGCCTGATATGGCGTAAGGAGAAGGCTATGAAACGATTTCAAAATAAAGTGAGTCTCATTACCGGCGGCAACAGGGGGATAGGAAGGGCTATTGCCCTTCGTCTGGCCTCGGAAGGAAGCAGTATCATTCTTTTTGGAAGGAATGAAAAGGACAATCAATCAGTGGAGAAAGAAATCAGCAGCACCTACGGTGTTCCTGTAAAAAGCTATAAAGTCGATATGTCATCCAGAAAATCGGTGGAAGAGGGGGTAGAAAAGGCCATTTCCCATTTCCACCGCATTGATGTTCTTATCAACAATGCAGGCATATGCCGCCTGGCCACACCTTTTGCAGAAGTAAAAGAGGAAGACTGGAAAGAGACACTGTCGGTCAATCTGTATGGCGTCATTTACGTTACGGGATTGGTGATTCCCTATCTTGAAAAAGAAGGCGGGAAAATCGTCAACATTGCCTCCCTTGCCGGCGAAGTTGGAGGGATTGCTACTTCCGCCGACTATGTGGCCAGCAAGGCAGCCCTGCAGGGGATAACCAAGTCCCTGGCCCGGGAACTGGGGGTAAAGCATATCAATGTCAATGCCATAGCGCCGGGCTTTGTCCGCACACAGATGACGGAAAAGATGAGCATTCAGCTTTCTTCCATACCCTTAAGGCAGGTGGCGGAGCCGGAGGATATTGCCGCTGCTGCTGCTTTTCTGGCTTCCGACGATGCCCGGCTCATTACCGGTACCACGCTGGATGTGAATGGCGGACTCTATATGAATTAAATCGGTTATAATAAAAACAGGAACTTTGGGGTTCCTGTTTTGCATTGAAAGGAAAGCAGTATGAAACTATTTAGAAAACCTCTCCTGATAGAAGCACAGGGGAGTTTTGCTGCAGGCGGCACTGTGATCCGGGAGAAAGGGACCTATGAGGAAGCCCATGCCCTGTCTCCTGAGGGACAGGAAAAGCATGTGGACCATGGCTATGTGTTTTATCAAATACCGGCAGATGCCAGGAAGAATGCCCTTCTCTTCCTGCATGGCGCCGGGCAGAGCGGGGCCTGCTGGGAAACTGCGCCGGATGGCAGGGAAGGTTTCCAGACTCTTTTTCTTCGTAAAGGCTACAAGGTGTACATCATGGACCAGCCAAGGAGAGGAAGAGCCGGAAGCGGCGGGGTGGAAGGGAAAGTGACATCTGCGGCTGACGAAGCGCTGTGGTTTGATATCTTCCGCTTCGGCCATTACCCTCATTACTTTGAAAATGTACAGATTCCCCGGGGAGAGGAAGCGGAAAACCAGTTCTGGAGAAAGGTGACACCCAATACGGGATCCTTTGATCCAAAGCTCACTGCCGCTGCTCTTGCCGATGCGGCAGGCCGGGCTGGACATACCATCCTTGTCACCCATTCTTAGGGCGGCTCTCCGGGATGGCTGGCAGCTATGAAGAGTGAGAATATAAAGGCCATTATTGCCCTGGAACCGGGAGTGGGATTTGTCTTTCCGGAAGGCGAAGTACCGCCGCCTATGGAATCATCAAGTCCTTTCGGACCTTTGAAAGGTGTGGCCGTTTCTCGGAGTGATTTTGAAAAGCTTACCCAAATTCCCATCCTTATGATTTTCGGAGACCATATTCCGGAAAATCCAAGTCCCCATGGTGGAGAGGATAACTGGCGGGTGCGCCTTAAGGAAGCCCGCCTCATGGCAGAAACTATCAACCGCCATGGCGGTGATGCAAAGGTCCTTCACCTGCCGGATATAGGGATTTATGGAAATACCCATTTCCTCTTTGAAGATAAAAATAATGAGGAAATTGCAGATCTGATGGACCGGTGGATTGTGAAAAAAGGACTGGGAGAGTAGAAGACAGCTATCGGCTGCTCGCGGCCTGCTGTCCGACTGAACCCGGTTTCGCCGGTGTTGGAACCTCTTGACAACAGCCTGTATCCATGATACTGTAGACGTATCAATAGAAAACGATGAAGAAAAGAGTAGCCAGGCTGAAAACGGCAGAGCGAGTCCGGAGGGTGGAAGCGGATACGGATAGGGTGGTGAAGTGCATTTCAGAGTTTGGAAGGCTGAAGGTGAGTAGGTTTTCCCGGGAGCTCCCGATACAGAGCAGGGGTTTGATAGAACTCACGAAGGTATGTCCGGCGACGGATATATGAATTTAGGTGGAATCACGGGTCTCCCGTCCTGAAAAGGATGGGAGGCTTTTTGTTTTGGTTGAAATCATTCTAAGGGGGAAATTGTTATGAGAAAAGCTGTAAAAATGGCATCAGTAGCACTGGCTTCTCTTCTGGCGGCAGGTATTTTTGCAGGATGCGGCGGTGACCAGAAGGCTGCTTCTTCCAAAGCAGTTGCAGCTGATGGGAAAACTTCTGTGAAACTGGTGCTTTCCAGCACGGAACGTCCGCTTTCCTGGGCCGATGAAAACGGCAAGCTCCAGGGCTATGAATACGACATCTGGCAGGAAGTGAATAAAAACCTGAAGGATTACCATCTGGATATTCAGGCCGTTCCACCGGAAACCCAGGATGTGATGATGGAGTCCGGTGATGCCAAGGTAGCTTCCGGCGGTTATTACCGTACACCGCGCCGGGAAAAGGACTACATTGTTCCGAAGACGCCTATCGGTGTTTCCTCGGTCATGGTTTACATGTCCAAGGATAATGCGCAGAAGTACCACAGCCTGGAAGATGTCATCAAGGGCGGCGGCAAACTGGTGCCCAATACGCCTAACGGCGGTATTTATAAAGTCCTCACTGACTGGAATGCAGCGCATGACAATATCATGAAGGAAGTTCCTATCCAGGATGGCCTCACTCCGGCAGAACGGATTACGTCTCTGAAGAACGGTCAGTATGATGCCTTGGTTTACCCGAACAATCTGGGCGTTGAAGATATTGCCAAAGCGATGAATTTTGAAATCGTGGCTCTGGACAAGCCTATCAAAGTAAACGAGACCGTAGTCATTGTCAATAAGAATGAACAGAAGCTGGCTGATGAAATCGAAGCAGCTCTGGAAAAATTGTCCAAAGATGGTACGCTTCAGAAGATTTCTGAAAAATGGTATCACCGGAATCTCTTCGATCAGCTGAAGGATGCAGGTAAATGATTTCATAATATATATGTATTATATTATAGAGGGGAGAGTGAAGATGCTCTCCCCTCTTCATCATGGACAGGGAGGTTATGATGGATACAGAAGAAAAATATATGTCCCATCTCCAGGGGGTAGTTAAGATTCCTACCGTTTCGTCGGTGAATGATGAAAACACTGACTGGTCCCAGTTTGACCGGCTCCACCAGTATATGCAGGAGGCCTGGCCTTTGATTTTCGAAAAGCTGTCCCTCACCAGAATCGGAAAGGCAAGTCTTCTTTTCCACTGGAAATCGGAAAATCCGAAGAAAGAGCCTGTTCTTTTCATGGCTCACCAGGACGTGGTGCCTGCCATTCATGAAGAGCAGTGGAGCCATCCGCCCTTTGAAGGAGAAGTGGATGGAGGATGCCTCTGGGGAAGGGGCGCTGAAGACTGTAAATCTGTGCTGACTGCAGAAATGGATGCGGTAGAAGAACTTCTGGAAGAGGACTTTGCACCGGATTTCGATATTTACCTTTCCTTCGGGCACAATGAGGAAGTCCAGTGCACGCCGGATAAAAAAGGATCGGTTCTGACCGCTGCCTACCTGAAAGAACAGGGCATCCATCTGGCCTGCCTTTTCGATGAAGGGGGCAATGTGGAGGAAGGCAGGGAGGGAGAGCCGCCGCTGGCCCTGGTGGGTATGGCGGAAAAGGCACCTAACGAATTTGTGCTTTACAAGGACGGAGCTGGCGGTCATGCCAGCAAGCCCGGCCGGGGCACTGTGCTTGGCGATGTGGCAAGGGCAATGGCTGCTGTAGAAGCGCATCCCATGCCCTACAGGCTCACGCCTCTGGTGAAAGCCCATTTGAAAGCGGTGGCGCCTCTTCAGGAAGAGCCCCTGAAATCCATCGCAGGTCATCCGAAGAAGAACTGGAAGAAACTGGTCAGACTGGCTGGAAACGACAGAATTCTGGATGCTCTCCTCCATACTACCTTTGCTGTCACCATGGCAGAAGGCAGCAGCCAGGCTAATGTGCTTCCTTCTCATGCAGAGGCTACCATAAGTGTCCGCATCCTTCAGGGGGATACGGTGGATTCCGTTACCCGGTATTTGGAATCCATCATGCCCGACGGGGTGAAGGTGAAGGCTTCCTTCGCGGAAAATCCTCACCCCGCAGGAGAGGTGAAAGTAGAAATGTTCCATCTTCTTTCCAAGACCATTCATGAAGTCTATGGCAAAGATACGGTGATTGCACCGAACCTCATGCTGGGGGCCACAGACTCCAGAAATTATGCGGATGTCTGTGATCACATCTACCGTTTCACCGGACGGGTCAAGACAAACCGCTGGGGCGAAGCACACCAGGTGGATGAGAAAATGCCGGTGGACAAGCTGGATATGCCGGTGAAGTTTATTAAAACATTCCTTAGAAATTATGAAGCGAAATAAATGGCAGTAAGGCCGTTCATCGTACTGCTGCAAAAAAAGACCGTGAAAAAATAGAAACCATTTTTTCACGGTCTTTTTTTATAAGAGAGCCGGCTTTTTCTTTCCCGTTTCCTTCTCATAGTCCTCCGGATTGACCCGGCTTTCTGAACCGAGAGCCATGGCTTTCTGGTAATACCACTCCTTATAGTCCAGCTCCTGCATATAGAAAAGGAGATGGTCGATCTGCTCTTTTACAAACTGCCGCTGCTCCATGATGAGGGCCTGCCTTTCTTTCAGGCTTTCATCGCCCAGAACCGCCAGCCTGGCATATTCGCGGATACGGCTGATGGGCATGCCCGTATTTTTCAGGCAGCTCAGCACATGAAGCCACTTGATATCTTCATCAGTAAAGAGACGGATGCCGTTCATACGTTGTATCCCGGGGAGAAGGCCTTCCTTGTCATAATAGCGGATGGTGGTGGGATTGATTCCGGTGAGGTCGGAAGCCTTTGAAATTGTGTAAGCCATTGTTATTCCTTTCTACAGTCTCGGGAAAAGCGCTGATTTCTTCATGAAATCAGATTTCATGGACATTGGGGCATGGATAGAATCTCTTTTCATTATAATTCTTCCAGTTCACTTTAAGTCAAGGAGACAGAAAAGGGCGGATAGATTTCAAGTCCCTGTTCCCCTTGTTTTATGGTAAAATAAACTCGCATGACAGGAGGAAAAAATGTATCAGAAACCGAAAATCGGACAGATAGAACTTGACGGCTGGGCAGTGCTGGCCCCTATGGCAGGAGTGAGCGACCTGGCTTACCGGGTCATTGCGCGCCGCATGGGCGCTGCCATGACCACTGCAGAAATGGTGAGTGCCAAAGGGCTCTATTATAAAAATGAAAAAACAAGGGATATGCTGAAAATTGACCCCGGTGAACACCCGGTGGCTCTTCAGCTTTTCGGCAGCGAGCCGGATATCATGGCTCTGGGGGCAAAGGAAATGGAAAAGGCAGGGGCCGATATCATCGATATCAACATGGGCTGTCCCATGCAGAAAGTGGTGAAAAACGGCGATGGTTCCGCTTTGATGAAAAATATCCCTCTGGCCGCCGAGGTGGTGAAGGCCATGGCAGAGGCGGTCCACATACCGGTGACTGTGAAAATGCGTCTGGGCTGGTCCAGGGAGACGGAAAACTGCGTAGAACTGGCGGAAGCAGTGGAGGAGGCAGGGGCCATGGCGATTACCGTCCATGGACGGACCAGGGAAGATTTCTACACCGGCCATGCGGACTGGGAAAAAATCGGCGAAGTGGTCAGGGCTGTTCACATTCCTGTCTTTGGGAATGGCGACGTGGTGGATGGGCCCAGTGCGGATCGGCTGATGAAAGAGACCGGCTGTGCCGGTGTGGCTATAGGCCGGGCGGCCTGGGGAAACCCCTGGGTCTTTAAAGCGGTGAATACCTATCTGGAAACAGGAGAAATTCTGCCGCCGCCCACCAATGCCATGCGCCTGTCCATGGCCAGAGAGCATCTCCACGGTTTGGTAGAAGAAAAGGGAGAACATGTGGCGGTCAGGGAAATGCGGGCTCACGCTAGCCGTTATTTCCACGGTCTTCCGGAAGCGGCCGCCCTTCGCCGCTCCATCATGAAGGCGCTGACAGAAGAAGAATTCAACCAGGTGCTGGATCAGTATGAAAAGAATAGACATTAGGAAAGTGCCGGTTCATTTATGATGTCTGTTTTTATGAATAAAAGAAGAGAATGATTGAGCGGCCCCTCCCAGTGGTCCCTTATGATGGGCAGGGCAGCTCATTTGTTTTCAAAAAACTGCAAATCAATGGCGAATTGCTATTACATAAAAATAAAAATAGTAAAAAACAAGAAAAGATAAAATAAAGCTGAAGGTCCCATTATAATTACGGAAAGCCCATGGTATGAGAGCCTTGGGGTATTAAAATTTATTGACAAGGGAAAATGGAAATATTAGAATAATTAAGGAACGTGAGCAATTAGATGTTGGGTATTGCAGGCTTGTGCATGGAAAGCGCAGGCTTTTTTATCTCAAACGGGAGAGGAGCGGCCATGTCTGCTGAAAGGATTTTTATTTCCGAAGGCGTAAGAAAGGAAGAGTTTATCTTCTGTTTGACTGCCTCTCTTTTTGCTGGAGCGTTGTATTTGTATGGCATGAATACTCCTTTTGCGGGAATTGTGTGACTTCGGGTCATTTTTCTGCAGAAGGAGATTTTTTTTGGGAGAAGGGTCCCAGAAAAGGGAGGAAATGAACAATGCATGTTGGAATTGTGATGGGCAGTGATTCCGATTTACCGGTCATGAAGAAGGCCTTTGCCATTCTTGATGATTTTGGCGTGACCTATGATGTAACTATTGCTTCTGCACACAGGACACCGAAGAAACTGGCTGATTTTGTGGCAGCAGAGGAAAAGAAGGGCGTCGGTGCTTTCATTGCCGGCGCCGGTATGGCAGCTGCGCTTCCGGGCGTGGTGGCCAGTCTGACGCTGAAACCGGTGATTGGTGTGCCTCTTTCCGGTGCGAAACTGGATGGTATGGATGCCCTGTTTTCTATCGTGCAGATGCCTTCCGGTATCCCCGTGGCTACGGTAGCTATCGACGGCACAAAGAATGCTGCTTTCCTGGCTGTGGAAATCGGTGCAGTTTCCGATAAGGCTCTTTACGAAAAGTATAAGGCTTACCGTGAAAAAGCGGCACAGGAAATCTATGCCAAGGATGAAAAGCTGCAGGCATCCCTGGGGAAATAAAGAATTATTATTTCCATTTTTTATTTCATAACAACAGCCATAAATCTGATATTTTTTTAAAGGAGAAGAACCATGAAAGAATATAAACCTTTTAAATCCGGTAAAGTCCGTGAACTCTACGATCTGGGCGACAGCCTTGTGATGGTCTGCACCGACCGTATTTCTGCTTTCGATAATATTCTGAAGTGCCCCATTCCTGAAAAGGGCGTGGTTCTGAACCGTATGTCCAAATTCTGGTTTGATTTCACAAAGGACATCGTTCCCAACCATATGATTTCCATCGATACAAAGGATATGCCTGAATTCTTCCAGACAAAGGAATTTGAAGGCCGTTCCATGAAGACCATGAAGCTGAACATGATTCCGGTAGAATGCATTGTCCGCGGCTACATCACCGGCTCCGGCTGGGAAGGCTATCAGAAAGACGGCAAAGTCTGCGGCATCCAGCTGCCGGAAGGACTGAAGGAATGCCAGAAGCTGCCTCATCCGATTTTCACTCCTTCCACTAAAGCTCCGGTAGGGGAACATGACCAGAATATTTCCATGGAAGAAGGGGAAGCCTGGGTGAACAAGTTCTTCCCGGGAAAAGGCAGAGAATACATGGAAAAGCTGTCTGAACTGACCCTCGCTCTTTATAACAAATGCGCTGATTATGCTCTGGAAAGAGGCATCATCATTGCGGATACCAAATTTGAATTCGGCCTAGATGAAGAAGGAAATATCGTGCTGGGTGATGAAATGCTGACTCCTGATAATTCCCGCTTCTGGCCGGCCAAGGGCTATGAAGCAGGTCATGGCCAGCCTTCCTATGACAAGCAGTTTGTCCGTGATTACCTGAAGGCTCATCCGGGAGATACGGTTCCCCAGGATATCATCGACAAGACCATTGCCATTTACAAGGAAGCCTACGAACTTCTCACTGGTGAAAAGTTCTAAGGTTATGAAATGGACAGGACCATGCCTCAATGGGGTGGCATGGATCTGTCCCATGCGGAAAAGCCCCCATAAGACCGACAGGTCTGAAGTATAAGAAAGTCAGGAGAATTCCGTAATGTATAAAAGTATGGATGTATATGATGACAAGCCGCATGAAGAATGCGGAGTGTTTGGTATTTTTGACCGGGATCTGTCTGCGGTGCATGAAACCTACTACGGTATCTTTGCCCTGCAGCACCGGGGCCAGGAAAGTGCAGGTATTACTGTTTCGGACGGGAAAACCATGGAAACCTTCCGCGGCATGGGACTGGTGACAGAAGTATTCCATAACCTGCCGGAGAAGGAAGGCCATATTGGTATCGGCCATGTGCGTTATTCCACCACAGGCTCCTCCATTCCGGTGAATGTGCAGCCTCTGCAGGCTGACAGCATCGACGGCCCCATGGCACTGGCCCATAATGGGAACCTGGTGAATACAAAGAACCTGAGACGGCGTCTTCTTCTGGAAGGCTCCACCTTCTCCACCACCATGGATACCGAAGTAATTATCAAACTGCTGGCCAGGAGCCGCCGGGCTACGGAAGAAGAAAAATTCAAGGAACTCATGGATGAAATCCATGGCGCCTATGCCATTGTAGCCTGCACCAATCAGGCCATCTATGGCTGCCGGGATCCCTTCGGCTACCGTCCCCTGGTGCTGGGTAAAACGGAACACGGATGGGTGCTGGCTTCGGAGACGCCGGCACTGGATGCCATTGACGCAGAGTTTGTAAGGGATGTACTGCCCGGTGAAATTGTCACCATTGATGACAATGGCGTTCGCTCCACCATGTACTGCCCTGTGGACAGTCATCGTCACGGCATCTGCTCCTTCGAATACATCTATTTCGCCCGCCCCGATTCCATCATGAACGGCCAGGATATTTACCGGGCTCGTCTCAATATGGGCAGGAAACTTTGGGAAGAAACACACTATGACGGCGATGTAGTCATGAGTGTGCCGGATTCCGGCAACGTAGCAGCCCTGGGCTATTCTGCCGCTTCCGGCATACCCTTCGTAGAAGGGCTTTTGAAGAATAAATACATGGGCCGCACGTTCATCCAGCCGGGACAGAAGAAGCGCGAAAGAGCGGTGCGCATGAAGCTGAATCCTATCCGCATGAATGTGGAAGGCAAGCGCATTATTCTGGTCGATGATTCCATCGTCCGCGGTACCACCAGCGGTATTATCATCAACCTTCTGAAAAATGCAGGAGCTAAGGAAATCAAGCTGTGCATCAGTTCGCCGCCAGTACGGTATCCCTGCTTCTTCGGCATTGATACTGCTGAAAGAAAGCAGCTGATTGCCGCCAAGTATTCTACGGAAGAAATCCGCAAAATGATTGGCGCCGATGCGCTTCATTACCTGTCCCAGGAAGGACTGGCGGAATCGATTTCCGAAATTAAAGCATCGGATATGTGTTTTGCCTGCTTCGATGGGGTATATCCGGAAAAGGTGCCCCACAATGGGCTGGGCAGCATGGAAGATGAAGAATAGGGAGGAACCATGAGCGAAAAGAAAAAAGGCTTGACCTATGCAGAAGCCGGCGTAGACATTGACGCCGGTGAAAGAGAAGTGGAACTGATTAAGAAATCAGTGCAGGCTACCTATACCCGTGGCGTTATGGGGGATATCGGCGGCTTCGGCGGTCTTTTCCGTCTGAAGGATGAATTATCGGATGACCCCATCCTTGTCTCCGGTACTGACGGTGTTGGCACCAAGCTGCGCCTGGCTATTGAAATGGGTATCCACGATACCATCGGTCAGGACTGCGTAGCTATGAGCGTCAATGATGTTCTGGTGCAGGGGGCAAGGCCGCTCTTCTTCCTGGATTACATTGCTACAGGCAAGCTGGAACCGGAGCTGATGGCGGAAATCGTGAAAGGCGTAGCCAATGCGTGCATTGAGTCCGGCTGTGCCCTTCTGGGCGGCGAAACAGCTGAAATGGCCGGGTTCTATGCTAAAGGAGACTACGATGTGGCTGGCTTTGCCGTAGGCATTGTAGATAGAAAAGACCTCATTACCGGTGAAGATATCGCTCCCGGTGATGTGATTCTGGGCCTTCCTTCCACCGGCGTTCACTCCAATGGCTATTCCCTGGTACGCCGTATTATTAAGGATAACGGCCTTTCCCTGGACAAGGTGTATGGAGATATGGACAAGCCTTTGGGCGAAGTGCTTCTCACACCGACCCGTCTCTATCCAAAACCTGTGATTCCTGTGCTGAAAGGGACCAAAGTGAATGGCATGGTCCATATTACCGGCGGCGGTTTCTATGACAATATTCCAAGAGTGCTGCCCAAAGGCACCCGGGCTGTGCTGGATGCTGAAAAATGGCCGCTCCTTCCGATTTTCCCCTTTCTTATGAAAGAAGGAGGCGTGGAACCCAGGGAAATGTACCGTACCTATAACTGCGGCCTGGGCATGCTCCTTATCATGAACAGGGAAAATGCGGAAAAAGCAAAGGAAATTCTGAAATCCATCCATGAACCGGTGTATGAAGTGGGGGAAATCACGGAAGGAAACCAGGATGTAGTTGTGACAGGTGGTCTTTTCAATGAGTAAGAAGAAAATTCTGATTTTTGCATCAGGCAGAGGATCCAATGCGGAAGCTATCCATGAAGCCACCATAGACGGCAGAGTGAATGGCACTGTGGTAGGAGTGATCTGTGACCATGCAGATGCCCAGGTGCTGAAAAGGGCAGAGCGATGGGGCGTTCCTTCCACTGTGCTGGAACTGAAATCTTTTGAAAATAAGGCAGCTTTCAATGATGCCATTCTGGAAGCGGCTAAATCCTATCAGCCCGACCTCATCTGCCTGGCAGGATATATGAGGATCTGCGGGGAAAACTTGATTCATGCTTTTCCAAATCGGATTATCAATATTCATCCGGCCCTTCTTCCCAGTTTCCGCGGGCTCCATGCCCAGAGGCAGGCTGTGGAAGCCGGTGTCAAGGTGGCAGGCTGCACCGTCCATTTCGTAGGGACGGGACTGGACGATGGCCCTATCATTACCCAGGTGGCAGTGCCGGTGTATGATGATGATACCGAAGACACCCTGGCAGATCGGATTCTTCAGCAGGAACATCCGGCTTACGTAAGGGTGGTCACTGCCTTCTGCGCGGATCAGCTTCATATCGAAGGCCATCATGTGAGCGGCATGCACAGCCGTCCTGAAAAATAAGACGCGTGTTGTATAGATAGAATTTTATTTCAAAGGGGGAGTCAAATATGGCAGTTAAAAGAGCCCTGATCAGCGTGTCTGATAAGACAGGGGTCGTAGAATTTGCAAAAGGACTTCATGAACTGGGTGTGGAAATCATTTCCACCGGCGGTACCATGAAGGCCATTGCAGCAGCAGGCATTCCGGTAAAATCTGTTTCCGAAGTGACCGGATTTCCGGAAATGATGGATGGCCGTGTGAAAACACTGCATCCCAAGATTCATGGCGGCATCCTCGCTATCCGTGACAATCCGGAACATGTGAAAGCCATGAAGGAACATGGTATCAAAGGTATCGATCTGGTGGCTGTGAACCTCTATCCTTTCCGTGAAACCATTGCCAAACCAAACGTAACCAGAGCAGAGGCCATTGAAAATATTGATATCGGCGGTCCTTCCATGGTTCGTGCGGCAGCAAAGAACTACAAATACGTGACCATCGTGGTGGATCCATCCCAGTACGGCGAAATCCTGGAACGGATTAAGAATGATACCCTGGATGAAGATTTCCGCCTGAAACTGTCCAGAAAAGCATTCCTTCACACCGGCCTCTATGACTGTGCCATTGCAGACTACCTCACCAAGGAAGTGGACGGAGATAAAGACGGTCTGCCTGATGTATATTGCAAAGCCTTCGTCAAGCTCCAGGATCTCCGTTACGGCGAGAACCCGCATCAGAAAGCTGCATTCTATAAGGATCCGGAAGCCAAAGGCGGCATTGCTGCAGCTAAACAGCTTCATGGCAAGGAACTGTCCTACAACAACATTGTGGACATGGAAGCAGCCTGGGACCTGGTATGCGAATGGGGCGAAGACCAGCCGGCCTGCGTTATTATTAAACATACCAATCCCTGCGGCGCAGCTCTTGGCAAAGATGCACTGGATGCTTTCCAGCGTGCCTTCAACGCAGACAGCAAATCTGCTTTCGGCGGCATTGTAGCCATGAACCAGGTCTGCGACAAAGCGGCAGCAGAAGCCATGAAACCTATTTTCTTCGAAGTCGTCATGGCTCCGAAATTCAGCCAGGAAGCTCTTGATATCCTGGAAACAAAGAAAAATATCCGTCTCATCGAAGTACCGGCAGCTTTCAAAGAAGAACTGCAGCTTCATAAAGTATCCGGCGGCCTTCTGGTACAGACTCCGGACAACAGCGCAGAAACAAGAAAAGACTGCAAAGTAGTGACTAAGAGAGCTCCTACGGAAGAAGAATGGCAGGCCATGGAATTCGCATGGAAGATTGTAAAGCATGTGAAATCCAACGCCATCGTTCTCACCGGCAAAGATGTGACCTACGGCGTAGGTGCCGGCCAGATGAACCGTGTAGGTTCTGCGGATATCGCCATTGCAGAAGCCGGCGAAAAAGCAAAAGGTTCTGTCATGAGCTCTGATGCGTTCTTCCCCTTCGGCGATACCATTGAAGCAGCAGGCAAAGCCGGAGTTACCGCTGTGATCCAGCCCGGCGGCTCCATCAGGGATCAGGAATCCATTGATATGGCCAATAAGTACGGCATTGCCATGGTATTTACCGGTCATCGTCATTTCCGTCACAGTTAAGAGAGGTTTTTCCCATGAAGGTATTAGTCATTGGAAGCGGCGGCAGGGAACATGCCCTGCTCTGGCGGCTGGCACAGAGCCCTTCTGTCACTGAAGTCTACGCTATCCCCGGTAATGATGGCATGAGCAGTGTGGCACACCTGATTCCTTTGAAGGGCCATGAAGATATTCTGGACTTTGCCAGACTGATGAAGGTGGACCTCACCGTGGCAGGACCGGAAACGGTTCTTACCGAAGGTCTGGCAGACGAATTCGAAGCACAGGGGCTGCCCTTCTTCGGCCCCTCTAAAGCAGCTGCCCGTATCGAAGGGTCCAAGGGATTTGCCAAGAACCTGATGAAGAAATACAACATTCCTACAGCAGCCTATGAGGTATTTACCGATGAAGACAAGGCCGTGGAATACCTGAAAAACAACAGGAAGTATCCTATTGTCATCAAGGCGGACGGTCTGGCGGCAGGCAAAGGCGTCATCATTGCCCAAAGCGAAGAAGAAGCCATTGATACTGTAAAGGACATGCTGGAAGGACACAGCTTCGGCGGTGCCGGACGGTCTGTAGTCATTGAAGAATTTATGGAAGGGGAAGAAGCGTCGGTCCTCTGCTTCTGCGACGGGACCCATGTGGTACCTATGGTTTCCTCCCAGGACCATAAGAGAATTTTCGATAATGACAAAGGTCCCAATACCGGCGGCATGGGTGCCTATGCACCAGCCCCGGTGATGACCGATGAAATGATGGATGAAGTGAAAGTCAAAATCCTTCGTCCCATCATGGCAGCTATGAAAAAAGAAGGCTACCCCTTCAAAGGCTGCCTCTATGCAGGCCTTATGATTACCGACGAAGGCCCGAAAGTGGTGGAATTCAACTGCCGCTTCGGCGATCCTGAAACGGAAGCGGTGCTTCCCCTCTTTGACGGTGACCTGGCACAGGTTATGCTGGAATGCGTCCATGGAAATCTGAAAAAAGAAGACGTGAAATGGAAAAAAGGATGTGCCGTAGACGTAGTCATGGCCTCCGAAGGCTATCCCGGTTCCCATTCCTCCGGCGAAATCATCTCCGGACTGGATGAGGCAGAAAAGGCAGGCTGTATCGTATTCCATGCAGGCACTGTAAAGAAAAATGGTAAATACGTGGTTAATGGCGGCCGTGTCCTGAATGTGGTGGCCCTGGCTCCCACACTGGAAGAAGCGAAAGCCAAAGCCTACGAAGGAGTTTCTAAAATTCACTGGCAGGGTGTACAGTATCGCCATGACATAGCGGATAAAGGCATCAGACATCTGAAAGCTAAAGAATAATTCACAAAAGCGGAGCCCAAGGGCTCCGCTTTTTGTCTGCTCGTAAGACCGCTATCCGCTGTCATGAATACAAATGGGGCTCCGCTGCTCCTGTCATTTCGTAGAGAGAGCAAATCTACCGGAGAAGGGTTTCCTGCTGCGATGAATATGAGTATTGTCATGTTCTGCAGGGGACTTTTTACAATAATTTTCCTTTTGGAATGAGTTCCAGCAGTGTCATGTGGAATGGGAAACTATCTGCGACTTGAAATGTACTATACAGAATTTGCAAAGCAGTTTATTTATGCTATGTATTTAAGGTATAATGCTGTATATCAATCAATTTCAATATATTTCATACACAGAGAAAGGAGTCTCATCATGGCAATCAGAATCGGCATTATGGGATATGGCAATATTGGAAAAGGAATAGAAACGGCACTGGCAGATTATCCAGATATGGAACTGGCCGTGGTATTTACCAGAAGAAATCCGGCAGATGTGAAGATTCATACTTCCGGAGTACCGGTCGTTTCAGCTGGAGAGGCGGAAAAGTGGAAAGATAAGGTGGATGTTCTGGTTCTGGCCGGCGGTTCTGCTACGGATCTACCTGAGCAGACACCGGCTTATGCATCCCTTTTTAACGTCATTGATACCTTTGATACCCATGCCCATATTTCCAGGCATTTTGCCAAGGTAGATGAAGCAGCCAGGGCCCATGGTAAAACGGCCATGATTTCCGTAGGCTGGGATCCCGGTCTTTTCTCCCTGGCCCGTCTCTTCGGTCATGTCATTCTGCCTGACGGCAAAGACTATACCTTCTGGGGCCGCGGCGTTTCCCAGGGCCACTCCGATGCCATCCGCCGAGTTCCCGGTGTGAAGGACGGTAAACAGTACACCTGCCCCGTGGAAAGTGCGATGGAAGCTGTAAGAAATGGAGAACATCCAAACCTTACTGCCAGAGAAATGCATACCAGGGAGTGCTATGTGGTGGCAGAAGAAGGGGCCGACAGAGGAACCATTGAAAACACCATCAAAACCATGCCCAACTATTTTGCTGATTACGATACCACTGTTCATTTTATTTCCGAAGAAGAACTGAAAGAAAAACACAGTGGCCTGGCTCACGGCGGATTTGTATTCCGCAGCGGCAGGACCGGTGTCCATAAAGAACATGACCACGTGATGGAATATCGTCTGAAGCTGGACTCCAATCCTGAATTTACCACCCATGTGGTCCTTGCTTATGCAAGAGCCCTCTATCGTTTTGCCAAAGAAGGAAAGAAAGGATGCTTCACCGTATTCGACGTGCCCCCGGCCTACCTTTCGTCCCTTTCCGGCGAAGAACTCAGGGCTCATTTACTCTAAACCAGTGATTCGCTCATGGTGCCTGTGTTGATAAACATTGGCAAGAGCTGCCGCATGATGAGATGGTATAAGAAGTTTTCTGTTCAACCTATCCCATTTTCACTATCCTATAAGATATTTGGAATCAAAGAGAAAATAATGCAATCAGCTTTTTTGATATTGTCGGATGGGCTCTGGAAAAGTGCAGGATCAGAGATGGCCGAGAGCAGGGAAGAAGCCTCTGCTTCGTGATATTTTGACATTTTCTCTCATTTACTATATAATGAGTTCGGCTATCCGGGGATGTACCGGTTTCGACAGAAGATTCTGGGCCATAAACAGCGAGTCGGGATTCCATCTACCCCGTTAAACGGTGGAAAAACTTAAACGCAAAACGTGATTTTGCTTTAGCAGCCTAATCTGCTAATGTCCCCTGACGTTTTCCTATGACTTCAGGCTGACATCAACCAATAGGATACCGGAGAAGGAGGTTCGGGACTTCAAAGGGAAACCAATTCCGAAATCGGCAAAGGCAGTTTGTTCCTGTACGATACTTTGCTTAAATCTCAAACAGTAACTGCACTCGGAGAAATTTATGGGACAGGCTTTTTGGACAGGGGTTCGACTCCCCTCATCTCCACCAGAATTATCAAGGGTTGTGAAAAAATGTTCAGTCATTTTTTCACAACCTTTTTTATTTGACATATCATTATATTGACAAATTTAAATATATAGAATATAATAAATACATGCAAACAGTGAAATTCATTTATGAACAATAAGGAGTGTAAGCATATGATGATACCGATTACAGGCACCGCAAATATTGATAAGGTTCTCACGGAAGGTGATGTGATTCTGGGATTTTCCGCTCCCTGGTGCGGATACTGCAGAAGACTGCGTCCTATGGTAGAAAAACTGTCCGGCGAGATTGAAACGCCTATTTATGGCATTAATGTTGATGAAGATGAGGAAATTGCGAAGCGATATGAAGTAGAAACCATTCCAACCCTCATTTATTTCCATGAAGGAAAACCGGTGAACCGGATTATCGGATATGGCAATGTAGGTTACAATGATTTGAAGTCTTTTGTAGAAAAAGCGTCTGAATAAGACATAAAAAAGGGGGCCCGGGGGCTTCTTTTTTTATGCGTTTCTTGGTGATTTCTCTGATTTTATGGGCAGCCCATGGTGGGACGTGGTACAATGAAAGAAAGAGATTTGACAGGGAAGGGAAGTGGAAATGTGGGCAATGAGGCCTTGAATCTTACGAAAAAAGAACTGCTCAATCTGGGTGAGCAGTATTTGAAAATCAGGAATTATGACAGTGCCATGAACTACCTGTCCCGGGCGGTGATCCAGGGCAGCAGCAGGGCAGGCACAAAGCTGTATGAATTGGGAAAAATTTTCTATAATAGGCTGAACTATGAGTCTGCATTCCGCTGCTTCCAGCTTCTGTCAGATAAAGGGCATGGAGAAAGTACCCTGCATTTAGGGGAAATGTATGAGTATGGCCGGGGGGTGCTAAGCAGTTTGCAGAAGGCTTTTGACTGTTTTGCCACCGCTTATCAGCAGGGGGTTCCCCGGGGCGCCTACCTGGCAGGTCGGCTGATGACAGCCGATGCTCTCCGGTCAGAAGAAATCAGGGACATTGCGGTGAGCTGGTATAAGGAAGCCATTGCCGGAGGAATTACCGAGGCCTACGCAGCCATTGGAAAACTTTACATCGAAGATGGAAGGCGGGCACTGCCTGGAGATCCGCCGAAAAGTGATAAAACTGCTTTGTCCTGGTTTTTGAGGGGCGCAGTGCATGGAGATAATCTTTCCAGGGAACTGGCAGGTGATTTTTTCATTTACGGTATTGGTACTAAAACCGACGTGAAGCGGGGCATGGAACTTTATTTCCAGGCTTTCCATGATGGCAGCGTATCAGTATGCTTTAAGCTGGGTAACCTGTATTCCAATGGATTTTACGTTCATAAAAATGTAGATTTATCTGTGGCCTGGTACCTGAAGGCCTTTGAACGGGGCGACAGCAGGGGAAAGTATTATGCAGGCCGGGTGTCCTATCTGGCAGGGAGGTCGTACCCTTCCATTCCGGAGGGGCTGGAAGAAAAGGCAAAAGCTCTTTATTACCTGGAGCAGGCCGCTTCTTTTGGAAACGCTGATGCCTTTGAAATGCTGGCAGATATTTCCCTCAGCCGGGGGAATTATAAGGAATTTGAGGAAAATTTGAAACAGGGGACCCTGTCTGGCAGTGAAGACTGCCGGGAAAAGCTGGTGCGGTACTGCTGCAGCCGGGCATTGAAAGCGTTGGGACCTATGAAGGGACTTCTCGAATCCAGCACGGCGATGAAGGTACCTCTTGGCTGCGGCGATGAAGAAAGCTTGAAGGAAGCCGTATCCTGGTACAGGAAGGCAGCCGCTGCAGGAGATGGGGAAAGCTGGGCGATTCTGGCCAGATTTTATTTCTTCTATGGCGACATTCTTCAGGTGAGGGAACGAGATTTTACGAAGGCCGTCAAACAGGCCGGAAGTTCCGGTGCTGTCCAGATGAAGCGGCTTTTATGGATGTACTATGCTGGTCCCAAAGCGCTCAATGGCGAAGTATTCCATAAGGAAAATGCTAAAAAAGCCTTTCAGATGGCTCACCAGCTGGCAAGGGAAGGATATGCTGCATTTTATCCGGTTTTATCCTCCTATTATGAAATCGGATATGGTACAAGGAAAAACAGCCGACTGGCTGCCCATTGGGCTGAAAAAGCCCGGATTTGACGGGAGAAAAAGGAATGGAATTATCAGAATACCTTGACCGGGTAAGGAAATTGAATCCACTGGTCCATCATATAACCAATTACGTCACAGTAAATGACTGTGCCAATGCCTGTCTGGCAGTGGGAGCGTCGCCGGTGATGGCTGATGCCATTGATGAGGCGGGGGATATGGCCCGTATTTCCTCTGCCCTGGTGCTGAATATAGGCACCCTGAATGTAAGTAAGGTGGAATCCATGATAGAGGCAGGCCGCAGCGCCAATGCTGGAGGAATTCCCGTGATTTTTGATCCGGTGGGCCAGGGGGCCACTGATTTTCGGAATCGCATGGCAGCGGAAATCATGAGCCATGTATCCATGTCAGTCGTACGAGGAAATATGTCGGAAATCCTTTCCCTGGGAGGTGAGCATATCCATACGAAAGGGGTGGATACCGGCGCGGCCGTTGAAATCAGGGAGGCTGAGGCCATCGCATCCCGTCTGGCTGAAAAATGGAAGGCTGTGGTTGTTATCAGCGGCGCTTCTGATATTGTGACCGATGGAAAGCATCATGTGCTGATTCATAATGGCTGTCCCCAGATGTCCCTCATTACCGGTTCCGGGTGCATGTGTTCCACACTGATTGGAGCCTTCTGCGGGGCTCATCCCGAAGATCCCTTCGGAAGTGCCGCCGCCGCCATGGCGGTCATGGGACTGGCTGGAGAAAGAGCTTGGGACAAATGGGGCAGAGAAGGTCTTGGTCATTTCCATATGGGCATTCTGGATGAACTGGGACGAATGACAGGAGAAAGTCTGGCCAAAGGAGCTCGCTATGAGGAAAATTGATTACAGATTGTACCTGGTGACTGATAGAAAACAGCCGGCGCCGGGGACTTTTGAAAAAGTGGTAGAAGAAGCCTTAAAAGGCGGAGTTACCCTGGTACAGCTTCGGGAAAAAGAAGGGGACACCGGCCTTCTCTATGAAAGGGCAGTGAAACTGAAACAAATCACAAAAGCTTACCATGTTCCCCTGATTATTGATGACCGCATCGATATTATGATGGCGGCGGATGCAGATGGCGTGCATTTGGGGCAGTCCGATATGCCTGCTGCTTTGGCCAGAAAGCTCATCGGACCGGATAAGATTATGGGCGTTTCTGCCGGCACGCTGGAAGAAGCGGTGAAAGCAGAAAAAGAGGGGGCGGACTACCTTGGCGTAGGGGCCATGTTCCCTACGGCTACCAAGAAAGATGCAGATATTACCACGCCTGAAACCCTGCGTAAAATCATGGATACAGTGCATATACCGGTGGTCACCATCGGCGGCATGAATGAAAGAACTATCCCTCTCTTTAATGGATATGGACTTTCGGGATTTGCCGTAGTATCAGCCATTATGGCAAGCCGGGAGCCGGAAAAAGCAGCAAAAAACCTGAAACGAATAATTGATGACATGGTGGGCCGGTAAAGGACTGATTCCTACATGGAGCCCTTAAAATTTGCAGCTCTTCCTGAAATGGAATTTTCAACTTGCTTGGAATAAAAATATTTTATAAAACTGTTGACATAATCAAAAGTCTATGCTATCATAATTCACGTTGCTGATGAAGCAGCGGTCATGAAGAGAAACATTTGAAAAAACTTCTAAAAAGAGTTTGACAAAATGAAAACTTCGTGGTAAAATAATCAAGTCGCTTGAAGAGCGATGATTCTTTGAAAACTGAACAGTAC
>OIDK01000039.1_pt1 | contig 73301 bp, 91 predicted proteins | sample 1581551 | NCBI WGS metagenome assembly OIDK01 (sample SAMEA3882522, study PRJEB24775) | human gut metagenome | biome: human-associated habitat; feature: intestine environment; material: feces | place: Netherlands | collected 2009/2010
AGTAACTGAAGAGGATAAAGAAGAATTAAGGCGATTAACGGAAGGACTATACGGAAATGATGAAGATCAAGTCTCTGATGAAGAGGTTGCTGAATTAAGAAAATCAATGGAAGAACTAGGAGGGGATTTATAATGACAATTGTGAATGATAAGAAGTTAGAGGCAGTCGCTAAATTCATTGGTGAGACGGAAGTCGAAGGCAATTGTATTTGTGACAATTTTAATGAAGTACTAGAAGAAAATAAAATCAATGTTCCTTGTACTGCTAGCAATTGCAAAAGCAACTGCCCATTCTATTCAAAAGAAAACTTCTTGAATTGGATTAAAGAACCTAATGAAAGATTTAGCGTTGAAGATTTAAAGAGACCCAAAGCAATAGATTTTGTTGAATATATAAATAATGATGATGCTGCTCCAATAGATTATCCTAATTACGCTGAAGCTTTAGAAAGATACTGCACTGAGTTGGAAAATTTATTCGCTGATCTCGAATATGATTTAGAAACTGCTGAATGTGAAAATAGAACGTTAGTTGATAAGTTATCAAAGATTAGAGGTGTTTTAGATGAACACTATTAAAGTGAATAAAGAAATGTTGAAAGCATTGCTTGAACTGCTTTATAAAACAAACGATTGTTTTGCAATTAAAATAGCTATGGGCGAATGTATGCCTTGTGATAGAGGAGAATGTTCCGAAGAATTTTGTCCTTATTGCAGTGCTAAAAATTTATTCAAATATTTAACTGATCAGTGGGAATACGGAGAATGTGATGATTAAGGTAGATGAAAAGAAACTAGATGCAGTATTAAATAACTCACTGATTAGTTGTTTAGGCATATCTAGTGATTATTTCCATGACAGAACATGCCAAGAATATAGCCCTGAAGTCAAAGCATTTTCGTGTTCATTGTGTTGCCTTAAGAATAAGCAGAGCATTAAAGAATGGCTTAAAGAGGAGTGATCAATATGTTAAACGCAGAAAAATTTAAAAATAAAATAATGTATTCTTGTGATGGTGAATTTGGCTTCACTGATGGAATAGTAAAATGCGCATATGATAAGTGCGATAATTGCATATTCAGCAATAGAAACAATCAAAATAAACATGAGTCATGCAGTTCAAGAAGGGTAAGGTGGCTACTATTGGAGTATAAAGAGCATATTAAAGTAACTCGATTAGAATATGAATTACTTAAGTTTATTGGCAAAAAAGGATATAAGTATCTTGCTAGAGACTCATTAGGAAGTTTATGTGTCTACACTTTAAAGCCACATAGAGATGTTAAAGTTTGGAAAACTAACATGAAGTATCTTGGGGTAGGTTTGCTATATTCATTGTTTCAGTTCGTTCAATGGGAAAACTCAGAGCCTACGTCAATCGAAGACGTGCTTAATAATTGTGAGGTGATAGATAATGACTAAACCTTTAATGAAACATGCTGATATGACAAATGCCGAATTTGAAAAAAAGTTAAGACAGGAATGTGAAAATAATGAAGAGCTGAGAGAAGAAATCAACGAGATAACAGGCATCTTCAGAAGAGCAATCGCAAAAGGCTATCCTAATTTTGATAATAGAGATGAATTTTATAACGAAATTGACGATATGCTAAAAGGTAAAAAGCCAGTATTCATAAGAGATGTAATCAGTAAAGAAGATCTTCAGGAAGTTAAAGAAATAAGAAAACGTCTTTGCCAAGTTGACCGCCTAATTGGCAATGCGTTAGGTAAATTAAGATTTATGTATATTTTCATCAATACTGGCGAAAATAAAGATAAATTCAATAGCATTATTAAAAGTTTAGAAGATCTTGAAGGGAGTTTATCAATATCAAGAAATAAATCATTGAAACATCTAAATTATGTCAGTCGTGTTGTTGAATCTTTAGAAAGAGAGTTAAAAGAAGATGAATAGACAAGATTTAAAAAGACCTAAACAGGTGGATTTTATCGGGTATGACAACCGCAGTAATAGTTTTCTTGATAAGGATGGCTATATTGTGGCATTAGAAAACTATTTAAGTGGTTTAGAAAAGCGTTATAAGGAATTGCAGGATGCTCTTGAAGCTGCAGGGGTAGGCAATGGAACTCTTTATAAATATGCGCTTAATGCAGAAAGAGGATTAAGAACCGCAATCGGTGATGCAATGCCGGATGTATCAGAGTGGCGCCGTTTCGCTGAAGGATATGGTGAAGAAGAGTTATTTGACAAGTGTGTAAGTAAAGAGAAGTCATATATAAACGGAGTGGCATGGTTCTATTCCTCACTCGCTTCAAAAATGGACGGTGTTGATGATGCTAGTTAACGGCGAAAGAATGAAGCTATTCATCAATGCAGCTTTAATGAATTGCATGGATTTAAATTATTACTTATTTCATAAAAAGAGCTGTCATGATGAGTGCTGTGACTGTCCTCTAGATAGTGTCGAAAGCATGATTGAATGGCTTGGAAAGGAAGATGATCATGAGTAAATACTGGAAAGCATATGATGTTGTTGATACGCTTTTACATCTTATGTGTGGGGAAGAAAGAGAAGATGGCTATAAACCTACGCAAGAAGAAATGAGTAAAGCCATGGCTGATTTAAAAGAGTTAGTGGAAGAAAATCAACAATTAAAGCAAAGAGTTTCATATCAAGATGTTTTAAGGGCAAATTTAAACATATACAAGAAGGCTTTAAGATTAGCCATTCTGGATGTTGCAGATTATGGGAGTAACTGGTCATTCATTATGGGAAGTAGTAAAGTCAATAATCAATATGATGAGGATAGTGACAGTATCGCTTTCTATGATAAGCTTCCACTTTCAGATGTCGAAAGGTTCTATGTCGATGAATCCATCAAAAAATTAAAAGAAGGAAGTGAAGAAGATGCTAAAAAATAAAGAAGAAAGAACCTCATTCTTAAGAAATGAGAAGAACTGGGAAGTTGAGTATTTAACACCTGATATTAAAATGTTGACTTTAAAATTAACACCTAAACTATATGTCAGAAAAATTCAAGTGATGGGTTTTAATAAATATTTTAAAAAAAGTGGATGGTATACGCAGTTTACTAAGTTCTTTTATCCTGATGATCTATATTACAGTCCTAATACTTCAGATACAGAATTATTAAAATATTTAACTGCACATAAAAATGATGATTACATTGAAGACTTAGAAGTAAAAGGAGAACAGTAAAATAATATGAACACTATTTCAATGGAACTGCACCAGGAGCAGATTACAGAGTTACAAAGTCGGTTTGAAGAATCAGAAAGCAAAAATCATTGTTTAGAAGAAGAATTAGAAGATTTAAAGGCTGAATATGAAGACTTAGAAGATAAGTGCAAAAGTTATGAAAAAGCAAGCCAAACTGTATTGAGTATTTACAATGAGAATTTAGAAACGACGAAGGCTCTTCAGGAGTTAAACAATAAACTCATTAAAAGCTGTAAAAAGGCTAACAGGGATTTCTTTATTCTTGCAGCAGCTTATGTTGCTACACTGATGTTGATGATTTACTTATTTATCAGATAGGAGTGATTAAGAATGTTTTTATTACAGGTATTAGGAAATGTATTTTCTGCGTTTGCTATCGTTATGCTGATTGTTGGCGTTCTTATCGTGATATCAGTGATTGCTATTGCGGTGTTTGTTATTGTGTCGGTCGTTGTGAATGGCATAGAAGAAGATAAGGAGAATAATAACTTATGACAATAAATGACAAGGAGGAACACTATTAATGCTTAATCGTGCTTTATTAGTCGGAAGACTTACAAGAGACCCTGAACTAAGAAGAACGGGGAGTGGGAAGGCAGTCACTTCTTTCAACTTAGCAGTAGAAAGAAACTTCAAGAGCGATGATCAGGAGGCTGACTTCATTAATTGTGTGTGCTGGGGGAAGATTGCGGAAAACACAGAGCGATACTGTTCTAAAGGTTCGATGGTTTCAGTAGATGGAAGAATTCAGACAAGAAATTATGACAATAACCAAGGCCAAAAGGTATATGTTACTGAGGTGGTTGCTGACTCTGTACAGTTCATTAACACTAGAAAAGAAAATCAAGCTGCACCACAAGCACCTGTTAACAATTATGTACATAATGAACCAATTCATCAGTTCGAGGATGAAGGATTGGTTATGGAAGAGGATGACATTCAATTCTAATGAGCAAGTACAACTCAAGAAAAACTACAGTTGACGGCTTCACGTTCGATTCTAAAAAAGAAGCAAAACGCTATTTAGAACTAAAGCAGATGGAAAAAGATGGATTAATTCATAATCTACAATTACAGGTACCTTTTGAGTTAATCCCATCTTTTGAAATCGTTGTTGATGGCAAGAAGAGAAAAAGAAGAAAGATGGAGTACATTGCTGACTTTGTCTATTACATCAATAACATTAAAGTTGTAGAAGACGTTAAAGGCAGAAAAACAGAAGTATATAAGATTAAGAAAAAGATTTTTGAATATAAATTCAAAACAACGATAAAGGAGACGTAGGATAATGAAAAATTTACAAATGTTAACATCAGAAGAAACAGCAGACTTATTTGGTATTTCAATGGAAACATTGAGAATGTGGCAAGAGATGGGAGTGTTATTACCTATCAAAACAGAAAAAAATTACATGTACTCGCAAAGCGCAATCGAAAGATTTCAAGAAAAGTATGAAGGGTTTGATATGTCAACACCTGAAGGAGTTAATAAAGCATATAACACTCTTAATATAAATGAGACAAAAGCTACTATAAAAGAGATTGGTGAAAATATTGAGCCTGTAAAATTAAGTCGCTCCGAGATTGCGTATAGCAAAAAAGAACTAAGAAAAAAGAAAATTTTAAAGCTTGTGAAAAAAAGAGAAAATGAAGGTGCATACTTCACAGGCACTAACAAGGAATTAGAAAAACAATTCAACTGTTCGTGTACAACAGTTGTTAAGTGCATCAACGAACTAATTAGTGAAGGAAAATTATATAGACATATTGATGTATATGGTGGTGAAAGAACTCTTTCAACAAAGCCATTTAAATAATATTTAATACAACACAGGGCATTGAGTTCTTTTTTGTTTAACTCATAAGAAAATTTAAAATAAGAAAATCTAATAGGATACTCTTAATAGATTGTTTCTAGCAAGTCCCTCTCATGGACTTGATGCCCTAACATATTTTTCTATTCTAAAACCAACAAACAACAGCAGTGTCATGGCTTTGCTTCCATCTCTTCACCTTACTTTGCAAATTGAATAAGAGTGTGAAGCGCTAATTTTGCTATCCAACTATAAAGTTATGATGTTGCTGGGAGAAGAGAAGACACAAATTGAAAACCAATAGGAAGAGTAAAGGACTGTTTTCTTCTTCTCCAGAAAGGAGGTTAATTTTTGTTTTTTATTTTATTTGTACTGGTGATAGTGATTTATTTATTTTTTATTTTTAAATAAGGAGGTAACGTATGACAGCCGAAGAAGTCAGAACATATTTAAAATCATATAGGAATCTAAAAGACAAAGCAGACTATCTGCAGAATAAGTTAATCAACGTTAAAGCTATCTCATATAGAGACAGCCCAACAGGTTCATACAGTGAGCCCAAGACACAGAATGACTACATCTTGATGAAGGATAGGTGTTTAGAAGAAATGGCTCTCATACGTCAAAATATAGACAAACTAGATGATATCAATCATAGGGATGTACTTTTTTATCGATACATCGAACTAATGAGTATCTATGATACTGCCGACATGCTGCATGTATCGCAGAGAACAGCAGAGAAGTATATACATGATGCGATTGAAAAGATGATTGTTATTCTATCTTAACGTGAATACACGGTCATAAACGTCAAACGGCGCAACACTGCGCTAATTGATGTTATATAATGGTAAAAAGAGGCAAATTAAGCAGAGAGGCATAATAAAGCCTCTTTTTTTATTGCTTGACAAGAAAGGGGTGCGACTATGACAGAAAAGCAGAAACTATTTTGTGATGAGTATTTAAAAGATACTAATGCCACAAGAGCATATCTAGCAGTCTATGCCAATTGTAAAAGTGCCATAAGTGCAGCGCCTCTTGCTTCTAAGCTTTTAAAAAAAGAAGAGATACAAAAGTATATCTCTGAAAAGATGGAAGAAATCCATAATGAGAACACAGCCGACATTCAGGAGATAGTTGAATATCTTACATCTGTCATGCGTGCTAAATCGGAATCTTATGTAATGATCATGAGTGGCAATGGTACACAGAAGGTCGTGCAGAAGCCCCCGGACGAGAAAGAAAGGCTTAAAGCTGCGGAGTTATTGGGTAAGCGTTTCGGCATGTTTACAGACAATGTGGATGTTACATCAAACGGACAGACAGTGATTGTAGACGATATAGATGAATAAGATTAAGGTTAGTTTAAAGTCTACTATCGGTCCGGCTTTCTATGAAGTTCATAAGCACGTAAAAAACAATGACTACACGCATTATTGGCTTAAGGGTGGCCGTGGTTCTTTGAAATCTTCCTTTATAGGTGTTGAGATACCTCTAGGCATCATGAGAGATGCACAGCGAGGTGTTATGAGTAATGCAGTCATTATGAGACGAGTAAAAGATACGCTCCGAGATTCAGTGTATGAACAGATCAAGTGGGGCATCTATAAGTTAGGCGCTCAAGATGATTGGTTAATACCTGAGTCTAAATTAAAAATGACTTATATGCCAACAGGTCAGCAGATAATATTCAAGGGTGCCGATGAACCTAAAAAAATGAAGTCAACAAAGGTTCATATTGGCTATGTTAAATACGTATGGTATGAAGAATGCGACGAATTCGAAACGTACGATAAAATAACCAATATCAATCAGTCACTTCTTCGTGGTGGGCATGAGTATTGTGTCTTTTATTCCTTCAACCCTCCTGAATCACAACGTAATTGGTGTAACAGGCAAGTTCTAGTTAAGAGGGATGATACATATGTTTCCCATACAACTTACTTACAGGCGCCTCCTGAATGGCTTGGAGAACAGTTCTTGATTGAAGCAGAGCATACTAAGAAAACAAATATTGAAAAATACAATCATGACTACTTAGGTGAAGTAACTGGTACAGGTAGTGAGGTTTTCACAAACCTTGATATTAGAGAAATCACAAAAGAAGAAATTGATGTATTCGATAGATTAAAATTCGGACTAGACTTTGGTTATGCTGGTGACCCTTTGGCCTTTATCAAAGCTAACTATGATAAGACGCGCAGACGTCTTTTTATTTTTGATGAAGTATATGGCACTAGGTTGTCGAACTCTGATGCCGTCAAACTTATCAAAGAGATTAACCCACTTAACGATCAAGTCACTGCCGATTCAGCTGAACCAAGAACTATAAATGAATTCAAACTGTTAGGATTAAGAATAACAGGCGCCAAAAAAGGCCCTGACAGTGTAAAAAACGGTATTAAGTTCCTGCAGGACTTAGAATCAATCATCATAGATCCTGTTAGATGTCCTAATGCATATAGAGAATTTAATGAATATGAGATTGAAAAAGATAAGGACGGCAACCTCAGAGGCGACTTTCCTGATAAGAATAACCACGCTATTGATGCCACTAGATACGCTATGGAACACGAAATACTTCAGAGCAAGTGGACTTTATAAAGGAGACAAGTACATGGAATTTAGTATTAATGGAATCAACTGGACAATGGAATACGCTGACAGTGACAAGGACTTTTTAAACGACGGCGATAACACTATCCTAGGCCTTACGAAGTTTCTAGAACAAACAATCTATATTCGAAAAGGGGTGTCTAAGGAGTTGACAAGACGAACAGTGATACATGAGTTATGTCACTGTTTTTTATTTTCTCTAGGCTTCTCAATGGATTGCTACACAGAAGAAACAGTGTGCGATTTATTTGGAAATTATGCTGATCATATTGTTGGTTTAGCTGATGACTTTGAAAAAGAGGTGATTGAATGCTGACAGAAGAAGAAATCCTGAAGTTTATCAATGATGATAAGACATCAAAAAAGAAACGATTCGCAAGAGTCGGAGAACGCTATTATGAGTCTGAACACGATATCTTAGATTATAGAATGTTCTACTATAATCAGGACGGTGTTTTAGTCGAAGATACAACTAGAGCCAATGTTAAGAAGTGTCACGGCTTCTTTGGTGAATTGGTGGACCAGGAAGTACAGTATATCTTGAGCGGAAAAGACGGCATAGTTCACTCAGATGACACTAAACTTCAGAAAGAATTAAATAAGTATTTCAATAGAAAATTCAAAAACGCTCTTAGTGAAGTGATTACTGGCGCTATCACGAAAGGCTTTGAATATATGTATGCCTACGTAAACAAGAAAGGCAGATTAACATTCGAGCGTGCTAATTCTCTAGGGGTTATCGAAGTCAGAGACAAAGATACTGATGATGGATGTGCTTATGTTATCTATTGGTATATTGATAAACTAACTAAAGACAACAAAGCGATTAAACGTATTCAGGTATGGGATGAAAATCAGACATATTACTATGTTCAGGAAGAAAACGGAAGACTTCTGTTAGATGATTCCGAACGCTTCAATCCAAGGCCACATGTGATATATACAAAAGATGGCGATGATACTGTCTACTATGAAAACTTTGGCTATATTCCTTTCTTTCGACTGGACAACAACAAGAAACAACTTTCGGGAGTCAAGGCTATTAAGTCGTTGATTGACGATTATGACATGATGGCTTGTGGTTTATCGAACAACTTAGCCGACTTTGACCATCCAACTTATGTAGTGAAGGGCTTTGAAGGGAATGACTTTGAAGAATTACAAACCAATCTGAAAACAAAGAAAATGATAGGAACTCCGGAAGGCGGAGGGCTTGAGGTTCATACCATCGAAGTGCCTTATCAGGCAAGAATTGCGAACATGGATAAGGATGAAGAAAACATCTATCGTTTTGGTATGGGCTTTAATTCCGCACAGGTAGGTGACGGCAATGTTACAAACGTAGTCATCAAATCAAGGTACGCTCTTCTAGATCTTAAGTGTAATAAGCTGCAGGCAAGGATTGAAGAGTTCCTGGATAACATCCTCGAGGTTGTTTTAAAGGAAATCAATAAGAACAATAGGACTGATTATGATATCGATGATGTTTATTATAGTTTTGAAAAAGAAATTATCACAAATGAGCTAGACAATGCACAGATCGAATTATTGAAGGCTCAGAAGAGACAGGCTGAAATTGATACCATTCTTTCACTTGCTGAAGTAATCGATAACGAGACTATTGTTAAATTGATTTGTGAACAGTTGGATATTGATTATGAAGATATCAAAAATAAACTCCCAAAGCCAAAAGAAGCGTATGAGCAAGTAGACAATGCAGCTGATACATTAAACAATGTGGTGCCAGATGAATAAGCGACAGTTAGAAGTTGAAAAAGCCAAACTGCGAGAAGAGAAGAAACTTCTGAAGGAATTAAAAAAGATATATGAAGATGCAGCTAAAGAAGTAGAACAGAAAATAAGAATTTCAAACGGCAAGATTGATTTACTCCTTTCTGCATTTGATGAATTAGATGATAAGCAGAAATCATTGCTTCAATCTCAGATATATCAGAAGAAGTTTCAAGAAAATCTCAAAAAGCAGTTAGATGAACTGATTGGGAATTTAAACGTTGATTCTTATGACAGCATTACAAGATATCTTACAGATTCCTATTACACAGGATATATTGGAACTATGTACGATATTCAAGGCCAAGGCATACCGCTAATTACTCCTATCAATGAGAAGCAAGTTACAAGGGCTATGACGTTAAATACTAAATTGAGCGTACCGTTATATACTAGAATGGGTATTGATGTTGGTATTCTTAAGAAACAGATTGCAAAGCATATCTCAAGAGGTATAGCCACATCATCATCATATGCGCATATTGCTAGAAACATAGATGGAGCGTCTAATATTGGTTTTAATAAGGCAATGAGGATTGCTAGAACAGAAGGACATAGAATCCAGGTTCTTAGTGCCAATGACGCACAGCATGCAGCAAAGGCAAAAGGCTGTGAAGTAGTTAAGCAGTGGGATGCTACACTAGACGGAAGAACTAGACCAATGCACAGGCTTCTTGATGGTAAACTCGCAGAAATAGACGAGCCTTTTGTAGTTGATGATATGGAAGTTATGTATCCTGGTGGCTTTGGGATTGCTTCACAGGATGTAAACTGTAGATGTGCGCTCCTTCAACGCGCTAGGTGGGCTTTAGATGCTGATGAACTCAAGACGCTGAAAGAAAGAGCCGAATATTATGGCTTAGACAAAACTAATGACTTTGATGAATTTAGGCAGAAATACTATAAAATTGAAGATTTTATGAAAGAACAATCTGAATTTTGTGATAAATATGGATTATCTACTGATGAACGATACGCAATAAATGCTTACGTTAGTTCTTTGGCATATACAATAAATGATTGTTTGAGAAATGACTTGGAAATGCAGAAAAACGAGAAAAAAATAGTATCTGATTTAAGAAGTGCATTAAATAAAATTCCTGATTATACAAAAGAGGTAACGCGCTCAATTATTTTTTATACGAATAAGGAATTAGAAGATTTTATCGATGATTACATAAATAATAAATCTATTACTATAAAATCTTTTGTTTCTACAACTAGAGTAGGCATTTATAATCCGGAGGCACAGGTACAGATTTTTTTCAAAAACGTAAAACACGGAAAAGATATATCGCTTTTTAATTTTGATGAAAAAGAAGTTTTATATTCAACAGATATGGAATTTGATATACTGAATATAGAAATAATTAATGGCAAATATTATATTTATTTATCAGAAAAAGAAAGGTGATATCTATGAATGAGGAACTTGAAAAAGGTATTTTAAAAGCAACGATAACCGGAGAATTTGAAATGACTGAAGAAATGAGGCGAGACACGGAAAAGTTTATAGATGACCAGCTTCATAAATATGGCATTTTAAAAGAAAATGAGTCAGTAAGTAAAGATTTCATTAAAGACCCTTTAACAGGGATTGATTATTACAAAAACGATTTCAACAGTAGATACAAAGATAGGGTGATGCTTCTTCGCAAAGGCTCTAATCGTCGAAAAGCACTCATTGAACGAATGAAAAAAGGCAAGAGAAAGTAAAAAAAGATATTTAACGGTTCTAAGGAACCGTTTTTATTTTACCCTGAAAGGAGGTATTCAATGTCTGAAGGACTGCGACCGCACAGACACTGTTATTTTGAAGTAGAATCAAGAAGATACTTTGATAAAAACAGAGGCTGTGCAATCAGAAAAACGCACTATGAGTGCATGATATGCGGTCATGAGTTCTATGAAACAGTAGAACTTTCTCATGATCCACCACAATACAAGAATAAAAACAATGTATTAAACAGAAATAGAAACAGAGGCTAGACGTAGGCTCTTTTTATTTTGCCCTGAACACGGCATTTAAAAGGTTTAAAAATTCATCCAGCACGATGTTAAAACTGCGACCGCACTAGAAGACACTAGATTTAAAAACGTAGCGGAGAGAGGTATTACATGGATTTTCTTAAAGATATTCTAGGCACTGAATTATTTGAACAGGTGGCTAATGCAGTAAATGCATATAACGGCAATGAAGCGAATAAGGATAAACAGATTAAGATTGCAAATCTAGCAAGTGGTAAATACGTTGATAAAGGCAAATATACGGCTCTTGAGGAATTATCAAATAAGAAAGATACTGATTTAGCGAACGCTCAGAAACTTATTGAAGGTCTAAAAGAATCGGCTGAAAAAGGCGAAGATATGGCTACTAAGATTGCAGAATTTGAGACAACTATCAGAGATCAGCAGGAAGAACTAAAAAAAGCAAAGACAGAGTCTGCATTAAAGATTGAACTTCTTTCAGCTGGTGCTAAGGCTGACGACATTGATTATTTACTATTCAAATTAGGTAATGACAGTGATTTTAAGGCTGAACTTGATGAAAACGGCAAGTTAAAAGGCATTGATGAAAAAATGAAGAATCTAAAGACTATTTATCCTAATCAGTTCGAAGCAGAAGCATCTAGGAATTTCGATGAGAATCACTTACCAGGTGGAAAACCCGACGATACTCCTGAACCAACTACTTTGACAGGAGCAATCAGAAACAGATATGAAAATAAAGAATAAAGAGAGGATTAATATATGCCAATTTTATTAAAAGACATGAAAGTTGGAATGCATGACAAAGTCGCTGAACAGGTAGTTGACTCATTTATCAGACATTCCGAAGTATTAGAATTATTACCATTCGATAATGCAGTATCGCCAAGTGGAGGCTCTACATTAACATACGGATATGTACAGACTAAATTACCTTCTAACACTGCATTCCGTGCTTTAAATACTGAATATACTTCTAGTGAAGCAAAATTAGAACAGAAAGCCGTTAACTTAAAGGTATTCGGTGGTGCTTTCGAAATTGACCGTGTTATTAAGGATGCAGAAGGCATGTACGATAACATGGCATACCAGATTGATGAAAAGGTCATCTCAGCAATTGGAACATTCCACAATGCTATGATCAATGGAGATTCAGCAACTAACTCTGAAACCTTTGACGGTTTAGACAAGTTCTTAGTTGGTCAGACAACAGAATTTAACACAGGCGCTTACTATGACTTATCAACAATGGCTAAGTTAGAAGCAAATGCAAGTGTATTCTATGAAGCATTAATCAAATTAATTAACAGAACAGGTGCAGACGCTTTATTTGTAAATGAAGATATGAAGTCTAAAATTCAGACTGTCGCTAGAGTCTTAGGATATAAGACAGAAAGTGAAGAAGCTTTCGGCCGTGTCGTTACTACTATTGGAGAAAACAAAGTAAGATTAATCGATTTAGGTGATGTTGTAACTGCTTCAGGAGAAACAGCTGTTGAAACTCCTATCATCGGATTAAAGACTAGAAAAGTTGGTTCTGAAGCAAGCGTAACAGGATTAACAGATATCTATGCTGTTAAGTTCGATGTAAAGAAAGGATTCCATGGTGTTACTTTAACAGGATCTAGCGGAGTAAATACTTATTTACCTGATTTCAACACTCCAGGAGCAGTTAAGAAGGGTGAAGTTGAAATGGTTGCCTGTGTTGCCTTAAAGAATACAAAAGGTGCTGGAGTATTAAGAAACGTTAAAATCTTATAGGAGGTATGACTATGGATAAAAAGAAACATTATGAAGTAAAAACAGCTATTGAAGATTATTGCGGCATCGGTGCTGCAGGTGTTCAGTTTGCTTATGGCAAGGCTGAAGTATATGACGAATGGGTGGCGCAGTGGTTTAAAGAACATGGCTATACTGTAAAAGAAGTAAAAGAAGAAGCGAAAGAAGAAACTGAAGCAGTTTCAGAAGCACCAAAAACAGAAGCCAAGCCAAAAGGCAATGCTAAAAAATAAGAAAAGAGGTGATTTTCTATGATCATGACAATTGAAGAGTTCAGGCTTTTGAACGATACGGATGACTCTGATGGAATCATCAAGATGAAATTAGAAGCCTTAGAGTTGATGATTAGAAAATACACTAATAATAATTTCCAGATGCGCAATTTTAGAACGACCGCCAATATTTCAGACGGTCGTTTTTCTTTTAATGGTCCTCAGTTTTTTAAGGTTGGTGACACTGTACAGGTATCTAATTCATCTTTTAATGATGCTTTATATACTGTGACAGAAGCAAATGAGCATGACTTTGTGGTTGACAAGCCTGTCAATAATGAGGCTCGTGTCTTATGCACTAAAGTTGAATATCCTGCCGACATTAAAATGGGTGTTATCAACCTCATGAAATGGGATAAAGAGAATAGAAGCAAGGTCGGAGTACAGTCAGAAACGATTTCTAGACACTCTGTGACCTACTTTAACATGGATGGGGATAATTCCTCTCTTGGTTACCCAAAGTCGCTCACAGGTTTTCTAAAGCCTTATATGAAAGCGAGATTCTAAGTATGATAGGTGGAAATATTACAGCAGTTCTTCAAAAGTGCATTTATTCTTTCAACGAGATTGGTGAGCCTATTGAAGATTATGCGGAATCAATCTCTTTGTTTGGCTTCTTAGACTTATCAAGTGGTGATAGTCATTACACGAATTTCAACGCTAAAGTACAGGAATCAACCCACATCTTCATCTGTGATTATAAGGACTTGAAAGGCTATAGCGCTGATAACTCAAGATTGATTGTAAATGATGAAATCTATGATGTAACTCTCATTGATGATCCAATGGGATTGCATCAACATTTAGAGTTATATCTACAGTACAAAGGAGCACAGGATGGGCAAAGTACAATTTGAAGATAATTCAATGTTTATAATCGACGAAATTGAGAATGCAGCTTTAAAGTTTCTCGAAGAAGCAAGTGGAGAACTTGAGTCGCAAGTCAAAAGAAATACTAGAGTAGACACCGGACAGTTAAAAAACTCATGGGAGCATGTGGTAGATGCTGACAATATGATTGGTATTGTTGGATCAGCAGAAGAAAATGCTATATGGGAAGAGTTCGGCACAGGTGAGTACGCTCTTAAAGGAAACGGCCGAAAAACTAAGTGGAAGTATAAGCATCCTAAATACGGATGGGTTACTACCACAGGAAAAGCACCATCCAGGGCACTTGAAAAGGCTAAAAACACATCTAAGAAGAAGATTCAAGCAAGAGCTGAGGAAATCTTTGGAGGCATTGGAAAATGACACCAGAAGGCTTGAATTTTATTTCCGATGCATTAAAGCCACTTATTAACTATCACTTTCTCTATTACAAGACTGATAGAGTTGAATACCCTTATTGGGTTGGGGAATATATCGAAACTGAATACAGTGCAGAAACCAATTACCAGGAAACCCCTTTTATTCTCACAGGTGTAACAAGAGGCAGTTATTTAGAACTAGAAAAGCAAAAGGAAATTATTAAAAAGGCTTTCAAGGATAAGAGAGCCATCTTGTCGAACGGAGCAGGCATAGCAGTATACTTTGACTACTCAATGCCGATTCGCACAGACGATATAGAATTACAGAAAATACAGATTAATTTAACAATCCAAGAATGGGAGGTATAAGTATGGACGGAACAATTCCTTCAAGTGGGATTACAGCAAAAACACATGAAAATATCATGTTAGGTGTTGGAACAATCCACAAAGGGCTTAAATATGAAGGTGGAAAATGGAACTTTGTCGAATCACTTTTTTGTGCTACTTCTGGTGGTGGTTCAGTAGTAATCAATCCGGAACTTTTAGACCTAGACATTGACGGAGCACTCGTAAAATTCGTTGGGGGCACTTTAAAAGTCGGAGAAACTGCTAAAATGAAGTTTAAATCAGCAGAAATTACACCTGAAATTATTAAAAAGGCTATCTTTGCTAAAGAAGTAGCAGATAGCAAAATAACAGGATATACAGAATTAGTGTCTAAGCCACAGATTGAGACAGGTGACTATTATGAACATCTAGCGTATGTCGGAAAGAAGATTGATGGAACTCCAATCATTGTTATTTTTGACAACGCTTTATGTACATCAGGGTTCCCTGTCGAAGGTGAAAATAAGAAAATGGTAGTACCTGAACTAGAATTTGAATGTTATGCGGCAGAAGAACAAGCTGATAAGAGCGTGCTTCCTTATCATATCTACTATCCAACTGCCGTAGCTGCATAAATACTATTAAGAAGAGAAAAGGAGTTATTTATGGAATATACATTAAGAAAACTAAAAGCAACAGATGCATTTTTAATTATCAAACTAGTTAATAAGTTTGGCATCATGGAATTCAAAAAATGCTTTAATGCAAACGAGATTGCTAAACTAGCAGAAAATAAAGAAGGGTTATCAAAAGAGGAACTAACTGAAAAAGTTGGTTTCAATATCATTCTTTCTTGCTGTGCAGTTATTTTTGAAAACATTGGAAAATGTGAAAATGAGGTTTTTGAATTCTTATCAGCTGTAAGCAATCTAAATAGAAAACAGGTTGAATGCTTATCGCTTGCAGAACTCGCACAGATGATTATTGAAATCTTTCAAAAGGATGAATTCAAAGATTTTTACGAGGTTGTTTCTGGATTGCTGAAATAGGAGAAGTCGGCTTCATGGATTTGGTTTACAAGAGGTATTCCAATCCCATGGAACTGATTGATAACATGATCTCTTTTTCTAATTTTTCAGAGTTCATTTCTGAACTTGCTGACAATGTGTCAGACGAGAAGTTATACGACATCTGGAAATCAAAAGTCTATGATAAGTCATTTGCTGACTTTAAGAACGAAATGATGGCTAAATGGAAGAAAAACACAGGAATTGAAACATCTGAAACAATGACAGATGAAGAGATGGAAACAACTATAAATGACTCCTATAAAATTCTTAACAGTTTTAATCCTAATCTTTAAGAAAAAAGAGAGGGGGAAATAAATGTTAGAATTATTTAAACTCTTTGGTATCATCGGATTAAAAGGAGTTGAAGAAACAAAAAAAGGTATAAAAGACACCGCCAATACAGCAAAAGAAGAATCTAGCAAGATTGAAAAAGCTGTGAACAAAACAGGTGAGATTGCTTCTAAAGTTGGAAAACTAGCGGTCAAGGGAGTTGCTGCAGCGGGTGCTGCAATAGGGACTATCACAAAGTTCGCTGTATCTTCTTACTCCGAATATGAGCAGTTAGCTGGTGGTGTCGAAACCTTGTTTGGCGCTCAAGGCATGAGCCTAAAGAAATATGCTGAGAAAGTCGGACAGACAGTCGAGCAAGCAAGAGGAAAATATGATCAGTTAATACAAGCACAGACAGAAGTCATGAATAATGCAAAAGTAGCATATAAGACGGCTGGAATGAGTGCGAATGATTATATGAATACTATTACTTCTTTTGCTGCTGCATTGAAGCAGTCAACCGCAAACGAAACAGAAGCGGCTAAAGTTGCTAATCAAACTGTTATTGATATGGCTGATAACGCGAATAAGATGGGAACCAACATGGAAGACATCCAAAACGCTTATCAGGGGTTCTCTAAACAGAACTACACAATGCTTGACAATCTCAAATTGGGGTATGGCGGCACAAAAACAGAAATGGAGCGACTGCTCCAGAATGCTGAAAAACTGACAGGTGTGCATTATGACATCAATAATTTAAGTGATGTATATAACGCAATCCATGAAATGCAGAAGAATTTAGGCATCACAGGCACTACTGGCGAAGAAGCGATGAAAACCATTGATGGCGCTATGAAGATGACTAAAGCGTCGTGGGAGAACCTTTTAACAGGCCTAGCAGACCCTGACCAGGCAGTCGGACCACTTATTAGTGAGTTCGCTTCTAGCTTAGATATACTTGCCAAGAATGTGACCCCAAAAATTAAAGAGGTATTCGATGCACTGCCTAATGCATTAATACAAATAACACCGCAATTAATGAATATGATCATTGATTTAGCACCTTCTTTAATCCTTGCAGCTATTAATTTAGTAGCTGGCTTAGTCGGCGCATTGCCTGGTGTTATTTCTCCTATTTTCAGTCAATTATCTAGTCTAATTGGTTCTGGTATGATTGATAAAATAGGTCAGTCAATCTCTAGTAATATGCCTACTTTAATATCTAAAGGATTGGACATGTTACTTCAATTCTCTCAAGCAGTATTGACTAATCTTCCAGTGCTTGTGGGCATGGGAATGAAATTAATCTTTTCTTTAGTTCAAGGATTAATGAGCTCACTCCCTACTTTAATATCTAAAGTGCCTACTATCATAGCAAATCTAGCAGATGCATTTTCTAACAGTGCACAGACTATTTTTGTATGGGGTGTAAAAATCATTGCTGAAATCATTAAAGGATTAGTAATGTCTATTCCTTCATTGATTGCAAACATTCCTAAAATTATTTATGCGATTTTCGCAGTTTGGAACGCAATAAATTGGTGGAACTTAGGAAAAGGGCTTATTAATGGAATCAAGAACGGTATTACTAGTATGGGAGGATCTCTTACTAGTACAGCGAAAAACCTTTTTGAAAGTCTAAAAAACAACGTTTCAAACATCTTTAATAACATAAAGAAAGTTATTGAAAGTCCTATTTTCGGTGCTAAGACTAAAGTTTTAGCGATTATAGGGGAACTGCAGAACGGTGTTAGAGTTGGGTTTAACTTCATCAAGTCACATGCCTCAAATGTGTGGAATGGTGTTAAGAATGCTATCACATCCCCAATGAACACCGCAGCTAATTTTGTGAAAGCCATCATTAGCAAGATTAAAGGATTCTTTAATTTTAAAATCTCATGGCCTCATATTCCATTGCCCCATTTTAATATTCAGCCAAGTGGCTGGAACGTTGGGGATTTATTAAAGGGTAAAATCCCATCTCTTGGAATCAAATGGTACGCTCAGGCGATGGATAATCCAATGATTTTGGACGCTCCAACTATTTTCGGAATGTCTAACGGTCAGATGCTTGGCGCTGGTGAAGCAGGTGCTGAAGTTGTGGCCGGAAGAGACACATTAATGAATATGATTAATCAGGCATCTAACAACAGGGCTGATGAAATCCTAGAAGCATTGCATAGAATCATCGCTTTATTATCTGACGAAGATAGAATGCACGATATTATCGTAAAAGCTTTAAATGACGGTTCTTTTGCTGTTATATTAGATGGTCGAGAAGTAGGAAGGATAGTGAGAAAATATGCTTGACAGAATTACACATATTAATTCGAATAATGAGACACTAGACTTTACTTCTCTTGGCATCTTTGTGAATTACAATGACTTGAGAAATTTTGAGTGGATTGTGAAATCCAATAACAATAGAATCACCGGATTTTATAAAGGAATTGTCAAAAAGACGATTCCTTTTGTGTTTTTGGTTGCCGATCAGCAGAAAGCTAATGAGATTAAAAACCAATTTTATGAGCATTTTGAAATAGATATCCTCAAAAAAGAGAAAGGATATTTTGAAATAAATGGTTATAAATATTATTGCTATGCAATCAAGTCCACTAAAAGCAAATATCTAATTGATAAGAGACTCTTATATTTAAGTGTTGAAATCACTACAGACGACTCTTATTGGATTAAAGAGACAACCTACACCGCTGACTTCAGTTCCAGCAGTTCGAGAACTGTTACAAAGTATCCTTTTGCATATCCTTTTACTTATTCAGTACCGAAGACGGTCAACATTGTAAATGATTCATTTACTGATACGGACATGATTATGCGAATATATGGAAGATGTACGAATCCTATTGTCAATATCAGTGATAACACTTATCAGTTATATGTGACTTTAAATGCTGAAGAATATGCAGAGATTGACACATTCAAGAAGACTATTACAAAGTATTCTTCTAATGGTGTGCAGTCCAATATATTCAACAGCCGTAACAAGTCATATGATGCTTTTAAGAAGATACCTCAAGGCTCATTTGACATTACAACTGTAGGTGTTGAGAAGGTTGACATAGTCTTGATTGAAAGAAGAGGTGAGCCTAGATGGGATTAGAATATATCTATACAGATAGTAACTACAACGAATTAGGATACCTCACTCATTTCGATGCTGACATTGAGATAGGAAAGTATGATGTAAGTAAGAACGATTTTGAATTGACATTATCCTTGGAAGATAGAGACCCTTTGTTTACTGTGGGGTCTCTTTTCTATAAGGAGAACACTGAAATTGGTGGAGTAATCCAGAGATTGAAGATTAATACGTCAGATAACACTATCACTTTGATAGGTCCTACATTTCGAGGACTGCTAGAAAAGGAATATGTACAGCCACCAACAGGAAGCGCATATCTAAGTCTGAACGCTGAAGCTAATACATGCATCAATACTCTCATTGGTGACAGATTTGACGGTCTCTTTGTGGTTGACAATATAGGTGCTAGTAATATCAATGTCAGATACGATGTACGTGACATCAATCTCTTGCAAGCTTTAGAGAAAGCACTAGGCGCTAGTAATGCAAGATTATGTATCAAGCATCAGATAGACGGGAAAGTCCATCTGTACGCTGAAAAAATCAATGATTTAAGCGACACATTGCAGTATGACAATGACTATCAGATAGATATGACAGTCAAGACTGAATCAAAGCCATACAATCACATTTTGTGTCTGGGAAAAGGAGAGTTATTAGATAGATTAAGAATTAATCTATATCTTCAGTCTGACGGCTCATGGACCGAATCCAATCAGGTATATACAGGATTAGAAAGAAAAACGTATAAACATGAGGATGTGAATGTTGAAGATCGTGCTGAATTAATCAAGAATGCGACCGAAAAAGTAGCAGAAGCAAATGAGAGCGATACGCTAGAAATCTCTTTTGATGCTGATAATGCAGAACTTTTTGACATTGTTGGAGCAAAGGAAAATATTACAGGTATCTCATTTAAAGAGCCTATCACTCAAAAAATAATCAAGATTAGTGATGGTGATATTTCAATTTCTTATAAGGTAGGTGATGCAAAGTGATCAAGAATATTAATATAACAGATGCAGAAGTCAGCGCTGAGCTGCATGGATATATGTATTTAGCGTTATATGATTATCAGGGTATTCTACATGCAGGAAGTAGAATGACGGCAGAGATTGTTTCTAATAATGAAATCAAGATAAATGACGGGATCCTGTGCAATTACGGAAGATTTATGCGAATCGTTGGAAGTGAAACAGTCAGAATCGAAAATGGTTCAAGTGGCGTTAAAAGAACAGACCTCATTGTTGCTAGATTTACTACAACAGGGACAAAAGAGACACATACACTTACAGTGATTAAAGGCCCAGCAGGTGGAGCAGAACCATCATACAATCAGACCGATATTTATAGTGGCGCAGGTACAAGAGATCTTGTTTTATACGCTGTCCATTTAAATGGCTTAAATATTGTATCCGTAGAACGCAAATGTCAGGAGTATATGAGTATTAGGGAATTGACAGAAACTGTTTCCAAAAATGTATGGAGTGATTGGGTGTCATGTGGAAGAAACGCTTGTAACGTTGAACTAAGATATAGATACAATGAAGGGTTGAAGCTTGTCGAACTAAATTGGGACGGATTGGTCAATGCTACTATCGCAGTTAACACAATGGGCTATATGTGGGAACACTTTCCCTCTGACAAAACCCCAAGCAAAAATGTGTTTATTCCTGTACAGACGCAGAGTTCCGATTTAACGCTAAGATTTTATCCAAGCACCGGCGACATAACAGCGAATCACTGGACTCTTGCAGCGATGTACAGCTCAGTATCAACAGCATACGTTTGTGGTACATATGTTTATTCATATGCATAGGAGGTACATTTATGATTAGAGGTACTACAGCCACATTAATATGTACACTTCCGTTTGAAGTGAATACTCTCCAGTATGCCTACTTCACTATCATGCAAGACAATATAATTGTTTTTGATAGACAGATAGAATGCAGTCATCTAAGCGGTGACACGATAGAAGTGCATCTGTCACAGGAAGATACTCTGAAACTTAAAGAAAAACATCGGGCTGAGATTCAGCTACGTGCGATTACTGTTGGTGGAGAAGCGATTGCATCTAATATCATCACTACATATGTTGAAAGAATATTAAAAGATGGAGTGATCTGATGTGCGACTTAAACTAGAGTTCAAGTCAAAAGACATGTCTTTTCGTACTGATATGAAGATATGTTCTGAAGAGTTCAGACTTGATATAAAAAACTATCAGGGCATGAATAATGCTGATATCTACACTGGTGATTACACAGTGACGCCTAAAGATATCGAACAGCAGATTAAGACAAAAAATAAATTTCTCAATAAAGATTTAATAGTTAAAAAAATCCCTTTCTTTGAAACTAGCAACGAAGAAGGGGGAAATACAGTATACATAGGAAAGGAATTATAAACATGGCAGAAACTAAATATATAAATAAGGTTGTTTATGGAGGCAAAACATTAATCGACTTGACGGGTGATACTGCGACAGCAGATAAAGTATTAAAAGACATGACATTTCATGATAAGACAGGTGCCACAGTCACAGGTACTTGTTCATTCGATGTGGATTCAAGTGATGCGACTGTTGCAGTTGCTGAAATGCTTACTGGAAAGACTGCATACGCTAGAGGCGCTAAATTAACAGGTACTATGAAGAACAATGGTTCTGTTGAAGGAAGTATCGCAACCAAGGAACAGGTATACACGATTCCACAGGGATTCCATGATGGCTCAGGTAATGTTCAGATTGCAGCTGCTGAACAGGCTAAACTTATTCCTAAGAATATTCGTGATGGAGTTACTATCTTAGGTATCAAAGGTACCATGTCAGGAACTGAAGGCGCGAAACCTCAACAGAAAACAGTTACACCAAGCACAACCACACAGACAATCATGCCTGATAAAGAATACAACTATCTATCACAGGTAACTGTTAATGCGATTCCATACGCAGAAAGTGAGAACTCTGCCGGCGGAACTACAGTAACAATCGCATAGGAGTGGTTATATGAGCATTAATAAAGTCATATATGACAGTAAAACCTTGATTGATATATCGGATAGTACGGTCACGAGCGACAATCTAGATGAGGGTTTAATCGCATATTCAAGTGACGGAAGGAGAGTAGTAGGAACTAAGATGAATCTAGAAGACAGAAGCAAAAGAAAACTGATTTTTATTGGTGACAGTTATGGAGACGGTTACACTCCCGATGGTAATACGACAGGATGGTGCGACAGACTTAAGAATAAGTTAGTGAATTGCCACTTCTCAGCAGACAACATCTATATCAATCACAAGGGTGGTGCATCCTTTTCTAATCCATCCAATAACTATCTGACTCTTCTTAAAGGTATAGAGATTCAGGTAGGCAATAAAAAGATGGTAACTGATATATTGATTGGTGGAGGGTGTAATGAGTTAGCGTACAGAGGACAAGATGCTGTTGTAAAATCAAATATCAACACATTAATATCGTATGTGCAAAATACATATCCAAATGCAATTATACATTTTGCACCAATTGGAGTAGATTTTATAAACACTAGCAATCAATATAGGTTGAAGTATGATATGTTGCCGATATATAAGGATATTGCAATCAATAATAATAAACCATTTTCTGTAGTAACAGGTGCTGAAAATATTCTATCGTTTGAAAATATGATGTCTTCAGATTGGTTTCACCCAAATGATTGGGGACAAGAAAATATTGCTGAATATTTAAAAGGTTATCTTCTTGGAACAGGAAGTAATTGCATGGATAAAAGACAATTACCTGCTAAATTGAATGGAGGAACTTTTAACGGAACAATATATGGACAATGTTTAGGTGATATTAATATATATAGAATTATATTTGATGAACCTGTTAATAATCTAAATAGTAATGGATATGACGCATTTAAATTATATGCACCTAGAACTGTAAGTAATTTCCCTTGGAGAGCGCCAAACATTGGTACTCAACATGCAACATGTATCATCACGTCAAATGGAAAGAATTATGATGTTCCTGTTGTGTTCAACGTATGGAGTGACACTTATGAATTATATATGCAGTTAAAGCAAACAGGGCCAAATGAAAGTGGCAGAATGAACTACTCAAACATCACTAAAATTCAGTTAGATGTATGGCTTATTGCAGAAAATGTATGAATAAAGGAGTAAATATATGAAATTATACGACACATCATTAAAGTACATGGATGCGATTAACGCAATCGGAGGCACTATTGTAGCGGTATTGACTGCTGCATTAGGCACGCACTGGTTTCTGTTTGTCGGCTTTTTAATCTTAAATATTATTGATTATATTACAGGGGTCAGAAAGTCAAGACTGACAGGCAAAGACAACAGCGCTAAGGGAGTACGAGGAGTTTGGAAGAAACTGGGATATTGGTTAATGGTCTTAGTTGCTTTCTTAGCTTCTGCAATCTTTATCGAGATTGGCAAGACTTTAGGTATTGACTTAGCAGTCACTGCATATATTGGATGGTTCACCTTAGCGTCTTTAATCGTTAATGAATTGCGCAGCATCTTAGAAAACTTTGTTGAAGCAGGTGACAATGTGCCAGCAGTCCTAACAAAAGGACTGGAAGCAGCCGAACAGGCTATCAACAAAGAGGATAAACAACAGTAATGAAAATTTTTATATCTCAGCCAATGAACGGCTTATCAGAAGATGAAATAAAAAGAACCAGATTAAATATTGAGCAGAGAATCAAGCAGTTATTCGGAAATGTAGAAATTATAAACAGCTTTTACTTAGAAGGAGGCCTCAAGCCTCTTTTTAATTTAGGCAGATCTATACAATTGTTGTCAGAAGCAGATATTGCTTATTTTGCTCCCGGGTGGAGCAAAGCCAGAGGGTGCAGAATAGAGTATATGTGTGCATCTGACTATGGAATTGAAACTTTTTTTGAGGAGGAATAATTATATGAGCTATATTTTTAAGACTAATATCGCGAACAAGCAGAACTACGGTGGTGTTAGAGCATTAAACGCTATTAAATACTTGGTCTATCATTATACAGGCAACGACGGAGATTCCGATGAAAACAATGGCAAGTATTTTCATAATAATATCGTGAAGGCATCTGCACATTACTTTGTAGATGATGATAGCGTAACGCAGTCAGTGCCTGACAATTACATTGCATATTCTGTTGGTGGAAAATGTCAGTCTAGTCACCATCCTTTATATAAGGTATGTACTAACTCTAACTCTATCAGTATTGAGATGTGCGACTGCTTTAAAAACGGAGTAGTCGAGATCACTGACAAAACAATTGAAAATGCGATTGAGTTGGGCAAAGTGTTAATGAAAAAATACAATATTTCAATTGATCATGTCATCCGTCATTATGACGTAAATGGCAAGGCTTGCCCTAACTGTAATGGGTTATTAAATGACACAAATTGGAATGCATTTAAAAGTCGCTTAAATGGTGTTCCAGTAACTAATACTGTGCATAATTCAAAGCCTTCGGAAACACCATCTAAGCCATCAAGTTACGATCAATGGGTTGCTGATTTACAGGCTGAATTAAACAGACAGTATAATACAGGTTTAGCCGTAGATGGATTAAGAGGCCCAAAAACCTTAGCTGCATGTCCACCCGTGCGAAAAGGAGCAAAGGGTAATATCACTAGACTCATTCAAAAACGCTTGAATTCTGTAGGATTCCATCTTGCAACCGACGGAATTTTTGGAAGTGGCACATATAACGCAGTAAATGTATTTCAAAAAAATAGAGGGCTTTATCAAGATGGGAAAGTCGGAAAAAAAACGTGGGATTGGCTACTTAAAGGAACTAAGATGTAAGTAAGAGAAAAGACCAGGGCTTAATTGCTCTGGTCCTTTTTTGCGTTTTCAATAACTGCTTCCATTGTTTTTCTTATAACTTCAGATTGTTTGATTCCTAATTTATTGCAAGCATCTCTAAATTCTTCTACAAATTCACTAGGATATGAACAACTGAGTTTTTTAATATTGGCTTTTGCATATTTTTTTTGTGCCTTATATTTATCACCCATGATAACAACTCCTTTATTTGATTAGTATTGATATTAATGTGAGAATGATGTTAATTGAAAGTAATACGATAACAATCATTTTTCCTTTTTCTGTCATAAACATTGACTCCTTTACATTTAGATATATAATGGAATTAAGGAAGGGCCGAAGCCCACTCCTTAATTATAGTACTATACTAATGATAGTTAGCACTATTTGAATTAAAGCTAGGAAAATCATTATCTTGTCGGCTAAACAGATTTTTTGATTTCTAGCTTTTTTCTTTTTGCTCATTTCTATCACCTCCTTTCCTTACATATATATTATACCATATACGGACGTATATGTAAAGTGCTATATTGATAATATACATAAATTTTATATAATAATTAATGATATTCTTTTCTAACACTCAAAATGAGCGTTAAAACTTATCAAAAAAATAAAAAAAAGGCTTATTAAGCCATAAAATTAGAATCATAAGTGAGCGTTAAATAATTGTTAGAATGAGCGTTATAAATATATGATGCGCCACTATGTAGGTGCTAAACTAGTAACGAATCAGTAACAAGGGGCAAAAAGTCTAGGAAACAAGCCAATTTTAACATCATATATAAATGTTTCATAATAAATATAACCCCTTTCATTAGAAGATAAGTTAATTATATCTATTATTTAATAAAAAATTAAGGTGAAAGTACACAAATAATACACTTTTCTTTGTTAAGATAGTGCAATAGATTAAGGAGTGGTGGATATGAATGAATTAAAAGGCCTCTCACAACAAGAGGTACAAGAAAGAATAGGACAAGGACAGGTGAACTATACAGGTCAGTCTATTTCTAAAACAAAAAAAGAAATTGTGAAGCAACATACACTTACATATTTCAACTTTCTAAATATATTTTTAGCTGTTTTGATTGTGATTTCAGGACAGCTGCAGAATCTGACGTTTATTGGTGTTATGGTAGCTAATACAATATTAGGTATCATTCAGGAATTCAAGGTTAAGAAAACTATTGATAAGCTAAGTGTTGTTACAGTAGAAAAAGTTAAAACACTTCGTGATGGTCAGCTGATTGATGTTCCTGTAGAAGAACTTGTTATGGATGATATTATTTTCTTGCAGGCTGGTAATCAGATTGGCACAGATTGTCAGGTTGTAGAAAATCATGCATTAGAAATCAATGAATCTCTTTTGACTGGAGAATCAGTGCCTGTTAAAAAGAAGGAGAACGATGAAATATATGCAGGAACCTTCGTTGTGGCAGGAAGTGGTTATGCAAAAGTAATCCGTGTAGGGAATGCGAACTATTCTACAAAGCTAGTGAACCAAGCTAAACATAAGAATCTTGCATCTAGCGAGATGAGAGATTCTATTGAGAAGATTATCAAGGTTATGAGTATTATTATTGTGCCAGTCGGTCTATTACTCTTTAGAGCACAATATAAGGCCATGCCAAATGATTTTAATACAGCCCTTGTTAAAACGGTTGGCGGTGTTATAGGTATGATTCCTGAAGGGCTTGTCCTTCTTACTTCTTTATCTTTTGTATTAGGTGTTGGACGTCTTGCGAAAAAGAAAGCACTTGTTCAGCAGATGGAATCTATTGAAGCATTAAGCAGAGTAGATGTACTATGTCTTGATAAAACAGGGACTATTACAACAGGTGAACTTAAAGTTAAACATATTGTTCCTATTAGTGATCAATATACGCGTGAGATGATTTGCGATATTATGGGTTCATTTGCTTTCTTAGTAGATGATATCAACCCAACTCAGAAAGCTTTAATGAATTACTTCACTAAAAATGATAAATATCATAAGAAATCAGAAGTACCATTTTCTTCAGAACGTAAATATCGAGCAATAACTTTTGATGATGATCGTTCTTTTGTGTTAGGTGCTCCTGAATTCTTGACTGATAATAAAGAAATCTTAGATCAAGTAAGTGGTTATTCTGAATTTGGATTACGTGTATTACTGTTAGGAGAAGCAGATTATTTAGAAGAGGGACATTATCATTCTCTTACTCCAGTTTGTATTATTACTATTAGTGATATCATTAAAGAAGATGCACATGATACATTTGATTATTTCAAATCTCAGGGTGTTTCTATTAAAGTCCTTTCAGGAGATAACCCTCTTACAGTTTCTCGTGTATGCACCCTTGCAGGGCTTGATAACGCAAATAATTATATGGATGCTTCGACTCTCCCTGATACTGTAGAAGAAATGAAACAAGTATTAGGAGAAACATGTGTCTTTGGACGTGTTAAACCAGAACAGAAACAATTGATTATCAAAGCTTTCCAGGAAAATGGTCATGTTGTTGGTATGGTGGGTGATGGTGTCAATGATGTACTTGCGATTAAGGATGCAGATTGTGGTATTGCGATGGCCAATGGAGCAGATGCGGCTAAGCAGGCAGCACATATTGTATTATTAGATTCTAACTTCAGTTCAATGAAGGAAATTGTAAACGAAGGTCGTGTCATCATTGCGAATATTGAAAAGGTCAGCTCACTCTATCTAACTAAGACTATTTATTCTACAATTCTTAGTCTGATCTTTGGATTCTTCTGCTTAACTTATCCATTTACGCCTTTCCAGCTCTCTTTAGTAAGTGGTATGGCAATTGGATTACCATCATTCATTATTACTCTTGAACACGATACAACAATGAGTTCTAAGGGCTTCTTAACACATGTGATTCATACAGCACTTCCATGTGCTTTAAGTGTTGTAGTGCTTGTATTGCTTAATTTTTTATTAAAGTGGGCGTTCTTCTTAAATGCGAAATACTTTTCTACATATAGTTTCTTAGTGACTATATTTATTAGTTTTATTGTATTATTTAAGGTTTCTAAACCACTCAATTTTTTAAGAAAGTTTAATATTGGTTTAAACATCCTACTTACTATTGGTTGTCTTTATGCAATTCCAACCTATTTTTATATGTATCCTATTACGGACTTACGTGTTATTATAGTAGTAGCTTTTGAATGTGTTGTTGCTTATTATTTAGTCGCACTTATTACAAAAGCATTAGATAACATAACTGAATATAGACGTTGGAAGAGGGAGAAGCATGGATAAAAAATATTTTTTCTTTGATATTGATGGCACTTTGACAGATATTAAAACAGGTATTCCTGTACCTAGTGCTTTAGAAACAATTAAAAAATTACAGGATAAAGGACATTTTGTCGCAATTGCGACAGGACGTGCCTATTATAAAACAAAAGAAACAGCTAAGATGCTTGGTATTCATAATCTTGTATCTAATGGAGGAGCTGCTTTGATTTATAATGATGAGTTAGTTACAAATAGTCCGTTAGACAGAGAAAAGGCTCTTGCACTTATTCATGAAGCAGATGAAAAAGGCTTTGGAATATTAATTGCTGTTAATGATAGTATTGATGTCGTGATGAAGGATGAACGCTTTATTGAACAGGTAGGAGAAAGACAGGAACCAACTCGTTATATTCTTGATAAGTCATTAAACTATGATGATTTGAAGGATATTTATAAGATTTATATTGCGATTCCAGAAGACAAAGAAGAAGAACTTACTCTAAGAGATACAGTGGGTCATATCCGCTTTGTACCGCCTTATCTCACTTATCAGCATGATGCAAAAGAAAAAGGTATCATTAAGATGATGGAGTATTTAAAGGCTGATATTAAAGATGTTGTAGTCTTTGGTGATGGTGAGAATGATCTTGTTATGTTTAAGAAGGAATGGACATCTATTGCGATGGGTAATGGTGTAGAAGACTTAAAGAAAAAAGCAGATTTTGTCACAAAAGATTCTACAGATGATGGTATAGAATATGCATGTCGTCATTTTGGATGGATTGATTAAGAAGGAGTAATCCTTCTTTTTTTATATATAACACAAATACATGTATAGATAATTATAAAACAACTAAATAAACTTCTGATATTAATAAGAATACTTGTATACAATCCATGAATAATGTGATAGAATAGATTCAACCTTCAAAAAGGAGTTGATGATATGGATCAGAATATAAAAGATTGTTTTAAAAAATCTTTAGATGAGACAGCTATTCCTAGCGCACTTTATAAGAAGTATTCTGTAAAGAAAGGCTTACGTAATGAAGATGGTACTGGTGTATTAGTTGGTCTTACAAATATATCAGATGTAGTGGGGTACAAGAAGGTTGATGGTGAAAAAGTTGATGACTATGGTACATTGTACTATCGTGGTATCAATGTAAAGGATATTATCGAGAATGGAAAAGGTCGTCGTTTCTTATATGAAGAAGTTTGCTTCTTAATTTTATTTGGCTATTTACCAAATAGAGAGGAATTAGCGCACTTTAAGAAGATGATTAGTGATCATTATACCTTGCCTGAAAGATACCTAGAATTAAATATTTTGGGCTATCCAGAGAAGAATCTCATGAACAAGCTACAAAGAGAAGTATTGATGCTTTATAGCTATGATGATGATCCAGATAATGTAGGCGTATTAGAAACATTATATAAGGGAATTGATTTGATTGCGAAGATTCCTGTTATTGTTAGCTATACATATCAATCAAAGGTCCATCATTTTGATAAGGGATCTATGATTATTCATCATCAGAATTATGATTATTCTATTGCTGAACAGATTTTATATTTATTAAGAAGAGATGGTACATTCTCAAATAAGGAAGCAGAAGTACTTAATACTGCACTTATTCTTCATGCTGATCATGGTGGAGGTAATAACTCTACATTCACAAATGTTGTTATATCTTCTACTGGTACAGATATCTATTCTGCTATTTCAGGGGCTATTGGTTCATTGAAGGGTCCAAAACATGGTGGAGCAAACTTAGCGGTTAAGAAGCAGATGGAACTTGTTATTAACGAAATTGGTATACAAGCTTCAGAACTTCGTATTAGACAGATAGTCCAGGACATCTTAGATGGGGACTTTAATGATCATACAGGACTTATTTATGGTATTGGACATGCTGTTTATACATTAAGTGATCCACGTAGTGAAATCTTAGCAAAACAATGTGAAGAACTATCATATGAAAAATTCAGACATGATGAATATGAATTTTATAGAAAATTCTCAGCTATTGCGATTGAGGAAATCTATAAAAGAAAAGGAATTCATGTTTGTACAAATGTCGATTTCTATAGTGGTTTAGTATATGATATGCTTGGTATTCCTGAAGATCTTTATACATTACTCTTTGTAATTGGAAGAACAGTAGGGTGGGTCGCTCATAATATTGAATCTAAGCTTTATAGTGGACGAATTGTTAGACCTGCCACTAAATTTGTGGGAGAACTTAAAGAATATAAAAATATCGAAGATAGATAGGGAAAGTGCGACTAAAATCGCATTTTTTCTTTTGTTTTCAATAAAAACACTACACTTTTGAACCAATAAATGTTACTATCTTTATAAGGATATTGTCCTCTTAAGGAGAAATATATGGTTGTTTCCTATTTATTGACAATATGTGGTTCTTTAATCATAATTATTGGAGCTGCTGTATTTATTATTGGAAAACACAGCAAATAAACCACTCCGGCTTAATTTTAAAATTAAGTCGGAGTTTTTAGTTGCTTAATATTTCAGTTTTCACCTAATGCGAGTCTACGTCGCCTCTATCGTATAGGCCACTTGTAGCCACAACGTTACTTTTAGATAGTATATTTAATGCACCATTTACATCTGCATTCAGCACTTGTCACCGATATATTCTCTTACCATTGAAATGATATTCTTTACTCTTATCCCAGAAGCTGACCTTTGAGATGTACGATTTTTTCGGCATTATAAGCAGGATGCCATTTGAATTACAGAGATATTCAAGTTTATCTTGAAGCATCTCATATGTGATATCAACATAACTCTGATTATAACTTTTACCTATATTGGAATCCTTCTGAAATGTTTTGCTATAGCTCACAACAAGTATTCCTATATCATTATCAAGACAGTAATTAATCACAATGCGTGCAGCCTTGTTCATGTAGTTATTGATTCTATTGTTGTGCTTACGTGCTATTGTCTTTTGGTCATCTTATTGACATAGTTCTGTTTTTCCTTGATGGACTCTAATCGTGCATTCTCCTGTCAATTTCGAAAAAGAGTTTCCTATACTTTTATTCTAGATCACTCAATTAAAAGCACAAAAAAAGCGCCAAAGCGCTTTTTTGATTATTTTACTTTATGAATCCAGTTGAACTTATCTGGAAGTTTACCCCATTGGATTCCTGTTAAAGTATCATATAATTTCTGAGTTAATTCACCAGTCTTGAAGTCGTTGATAAGAACTTCTTCACCCTTATAACATAATTCACCTACTGGAGAAATAACTGCTGCAGTACCTGTACCCCAAGCTTCTTTTAAAGCACCAGTACGTCCTGCTTCCATTAATTCATCAACACTTAGATGACGTTCTTCTACTTTATAGCCCCAGTCACGAAGAATTGTAAGCATAGAATCTCTTGTAACACCTGGAAGTACTGAACCTTCAAGAGGTGCAGTGACTACTGTATCGTTGATTAAGAACATGATGTTCATAGAACCAACTTCTTCAACATACTTTCTTTCCTGACCATCTAGCCATAATACCTGAGTATAACCATGTTCTTCTGCTTTAACCTGAGCAGCAAGTGAACCAGCATAGTTACCACCACATTTAGTGAAACCAGTACCACCCTTAACAGCTCTTACAAATTCATCTTCGATCCAGATCTTAACTGGTGCAACACCTTCAGGATAATAGTTTCCAACTGGTGTTAAGATAATAACAAATTTATATTTATTGGCTGGATGAACACCAACACCTGGTTCAGTCGCAAACATGAATGGACGAATATATAGAGAAGTTTCAGGTGCAGTAGGAATCCAATCCTGTTCATATTTAACAAGAGTTTCTACTGCTTCTACGAAGTCTTCTTCTGGTAATTCAGCCATACATAAACGTTTGTTTGAGTTTCTCATACGTTTTGCATTCATTTCTGGACGGAATAACTGAACATTTCCTTCAGGATCACGATAAGCCTTTAATCCTTCAAAAGTTTCCTGTGCATAGTGAAGAACCATTGTGGCTGGATCCATCTGAATTGGAGCATAAGGTACAATACGTGCATCATGCCATCCTTTTTCAGAATCCCAATCATATACAAACATATGATCTGTAAAATATTTACCGAAGCCAAGATTTGACTGATCTGGCTTTTCTTTAAGAGTCTTTGCTCTTTCTACTTTGATTTCCATTATTAAAATCCCCCTTTAGAATTGTTCTCATTATAGTACTATCATTTACTAGATGCAATACAAAATGAGGAAATAATACAAAACAATTTATATAATTTATGGAAAGCAGAAAAATAACACTAAATCACTTTAACTTGCAAACTCTTTTCTAATACTGTAAGAGCGGCTTTTTCTAGGTTTTCATCAAAAGATGCACATCCTTTTGTATCTACTTCAATTAAAGCTTCAGGAAGAGCACTCTTAATCATAATACAATTAGAAATCACACAAATATCAGTCACTACTCCTACTACTCTTACTTCTTCATAAGCTGTATCCTTTAATAAGTTCGCAAGCATTAAAGATGGAAAAGTATTTTTTTCAATCACTGTATGATTTCTACTTAAAGACTGCAATTCTCCATAAAGTTCATGTCCTTTTGTCTGTGAGATACAGTGAGGAACAGGTAAATTCTTACCTTCCTGTGTTTCTAGATAGTTATTAAAGTGTGTATCTTTAGTAAACCAGACATCTTCACCTTCTTCTTCATATTTCTTTACTAATGAAATGATATAAGGGGCAATCTTGGTTGCTTTTTCAAATCCAAGTGCACCATCCACAAAATCATTCTGATAATCTACAACAACTAGTAGTTTTTTGCTCATGATGAATCCTCCTTTTTTATTTATTATAAACCACTTTCATATGTTATAATAGGGGACAGAGAGGTGTTTTTTATGGATAAGAATTTATTGGGTATGTATGATTTGAAAATTGAAAGATTAAAGAAAGCATTAGAAAGAAATAACATGACTTGTGAAGTATTTAATACTGAAGAAGAACTTCATGATTATTTTAAGACAATTTTCAAGGACCAAAAGGTAGTGGCAGTAGGTGGCTCTATGTCACTTGATGAAATGCATGTATTAGATTTAGTGCGTGCAAGTGATGTCAAGTTCCTTGATCGTTATGCTAAAGGATTAACTAAAGAAGAAATCAACGCAATACATCATGAAGCATTTAATGCGGATATTTATTTAACGAGTACCAATGCAATGACAACAGATGGCTGTTTATATAATATTGATGGCAATGGTAATAGAGTGGCCGCAATGATTTATGGACCTAAGGATGTTTATGTCGTTGCAGGTGTCAATAAGATTTTTGAATCAGAGGAAGAAGCCATTGATCATATAAAGAACGTGTCAGCACCAGCAAATGCGATTAGATTAAACCGTCAAACAGGCTGTGCTGTTACTGGTAAGTGTGTGAACTGTATGGCAGATCAAAGAATCTGTGCATCTTATGTTAAACTTGCACGCCAAGGAAACAAGGATAGAATTCATGTAATTATTATGAGACAGGAGTTAGGCTATTAATATGAAAGCAGGAATACTATGTCCTATCTCTGCACTACCATCATCTTATGGTGTAGGAGATTTTGGAAAGAACGCATATACATTTGTGAATCAACTAAAGAAATCAGATATAAAGATCTGGCAGATCTTACCACTTAATCCTTTAGCATATGGTAATTCACCTTATCAGCCTTATTCATCTTATGCGGGTGATGAACTTTATATTGATTTAGAAGACTTAGTTAAAGATGGATTACTTGAAAAAGGAGAACTAAAAACATTTAATAAACAGGCTGAAACAGTGGAATATGAAGCTGTACGTGCACATAAAGAAGACTTATTAAGACTCGCTTATAAAAGATTTGAATTTAATGATGATTTTAAGCAGTTTGTGGAAAACAATAAATGGGTTGAGGGTTATGCATTATTTCGTACCTTTAAATTAACAAATGAGGGAAAGCCATGGACAGAGTGGCATGAGGAATATAAGGAGTTCCCTAAACATCAGTCTTTTGAATTATTACCTTTTGAAAAAGAAATCAATTATCAGGAGTTCCTACAGTACTATTTCTTTAAACAGTGGTATGCATTAAAGAAATATGCGAATGATCAGGGTATTATGATTATAGGGGATATGCCTATTTATGTAGGATTAGATAGTGCTGATTGCTGGTTAGATCAGGAAGACTTCTTATTAGAGGAAGATGGTACACCTTCTTTTGTAGCAGGTGTACCACCTGATTATTTTAGTGAATTTGGACAGAGATGGGGTAACCCTATTTATGACTGGGATCATCTAGAAAAGACAAATTTCAAGTTCTGGATTGATAGAATTCATAGTGCAAATAAGCTTTATGATGAAGTACGTATTGATCATTTCCGTGGATTTGATACTTATTGGAAGATTCCAGCATCAGAACCTACTGCAGTAGTAGGGGAATGGGTCGAAGCACCAGGCTATGCACTATTTGACAAATTATTTGAAGAATATCCAGATACACATATTCTTGCAGAAGATCTAGGCTTATTAAGAGATGAAGTATATGAATTAAGAGATCATTATAATTTCAAGGGTATGTATATTTTCCAGTTCCATTACAAGGATGAATTTGATTTTGATAAGGTTGTTGTATATAGCGGTACACATGATAATGATACATTAATGGGATGGTATAGTAATCTTGATGAAGATACAGCAAAGGAAGTAGATTTACTTCTTGAAGGTTATAAAGAACGTAAGAAACATCGTCAAATGATTCATTACTGTATGGATCTTCCTGCCGAGTCTGTCATTATTCCTGTATGGGATCTTCTAGGAGAACCAGAAACATCACGTTTTAATACTCCAGGTACAATTGGATCTCCTAACTGGGAATGGAAGATGTCTCGCTTTACAGAATTAAATAAGGAAATGAAATTCATGAAGAAAATCATTCATGATACGAATCGAGATGAAACTCTATGAAAAGAGCTCTTGTATTAAGTGGTGGAGGATCAAAAGGTGCTTATGAAGCAGGTTTCTTACTTGCTGCAAAAGAATTAAACCAACATTTTGATATTGTGACAGGAACTTCTATTGGTGCTCTTAATGGTGCGTTAGTCGCTATGGGAGACTATGAAGGATTAGAGTATACATGGAATATATTAGATATGGATCATGTCTTTAATAATGCCCCTGATTTAACGGATTTAAGAGATGACTTTATGACAACTTCTTTATTTAATAAGGAAGAGGGAAGTAACTTGTCTGAACTTAAAGAATCCATTGCCCAGCAGACATCTCTGGCACAATCTTTTTTAAGATACTATTTCAAAAACAAGGGTGCTGATAATACTCCTTTTGTCGAACATTGTCGTGGATTAATGGATGAAGAACGTTTATTGTCTTCACCTATTGATTTTGGTATATGTACAGTGCAGTTTCCAAGCATGAAAGCGTGTTATAAGACAAAATCTGAAATGGAAAGAGGACATATGCTTGACTATTTACTTGCAAGTAGTGCCTGTTTTCCTGTCTTCCCAATGACAGAAATAAATGGTAATAAATATATTGATGGTGGATTTAGTGATAACCTGCCTATTGATCTTGCCTTAGATATGGGTGCAGATGAAATAGTCGTAGTGGATATGCATCTTATTCCAGTTCATCCACAATATATCAATCGTCCTTCTATTCTTTATTCATGTCCACCAGTTGATTTAGGTGGTTTTATGGACTTTAATAAGGAGGCACTAGAAAGAAATAAGCGTTTGGGCTACTTAATGGCTTATAAGCTATTTGGAAATTATGAAGGCAATCAGTATACTTTTCTTCCTTCAAATCAGACAGTATTTCATGATTACTATAAACAATTATTGATGATGGAAAAAGAAATGAGAGGATTCTTTAATAGTAATTCTTCAGAACTGACATCTTTATTATTAGAAGCCAATCATCAAATGATCTTAAATCTCAAAGATTATACATATATTACTTTAGATTTTATTGGAGAATTAATGGGCTTTGATGATTTAAAGGTTTATGCGTTTGAAGAATACAAAAATATGATTCGTCATGCATTTGAGAAATATATGGAGAAGGATTATTTCCCTCAGGAATTAAGTCTGACAAAGGTGAATCTATCTTTCTTACAAAATCATCTCAACAGAGAATCAATTGTGGGATTCTTTCTACATCAAATGAAATACAAGGAAGCAATGGATATGAAGTCGTATTATACGTTCTGTAAAAAGGAACTAATGATGGCTTCACTCATTTATTTATTAATAGGAGGTTTAACAGATGAACATCATTAAAAGACAATATCAGAAAGATGATTTAAAAGACGTGGTTTCTCTTTTTAATGAAGTGATTGAAACAGGACTTTATCTTGAAGAAGATACACCTGTTTTTGATGATTTTATTGAATCAGCATCATATTGTGGTGTAATGCTTGATGATTATCTATTAGTAGGTGCTTATTTGATTAAATCTTTAGGAACTGGACATTGTAAGCATATTGCAACTTGTTCTTATGCAATTAAAGCTGACTATAAGAAAGAACTAGATAGTCTGATTAAGGACTCTTTGGAACAGGCATTTAAAGCTGGATATGCAATTATGCAATTAAATACAGTCACTAAAACATTAAAGGCGGTTCTAGATACAGTAGGCTTTAAGAGTTTAGGAATGATTCGTGATGGCTTTAAAACGTCTAAAGGTGATTATGAGAACACTTATATTTTATATCGTACTCTAGATGAATCTATTTTAGAATGTAAGGAAAAACAGGACCCTATGTCTATTGAAATCAGTCATATCTCTAAGAAGATTCAAAATAGAGGAATTTACTGGATTGTATCAGAAGTCAAACATTATCGTATACAAACAAAAAGAGAATACTCTACCTTTGATTATCGTGATCTTCATTATCAATCAGAAGAAGATATTAAAAAATTTGTAGAAAATATTTTCCATAAGTATTATATTGAGAATGAAAAAAATCATGATACTGTGCATGTTTTATCCGTTCATACATCTAAGGATGATGCAGTAGCTGAATGGATCAAAAGAGATGATCTAGAATTACAGAAGCAGATGACAAGCATGCATGGTTTTTCAAAGGGAGTTAAATAATGAAGGAACTGAATTATAAAAGAATTGGAATTTATCTTCTTGGATTATTGATTTTAGGCTGTGGTATTGATCTCAATACAAAGACACAATTAGGTGTGTCACCCATCATCTCTGTAGCCTATAATATCGCCTATCTCACGCATATTCCTATTGGTGTAATGACTTTTATCTATTATGTTTTACTTGTCATTATTCAATGGATTTTACTCGGTAAGAAGTTTGATTATTTTCAATTCTTACAGATTCCTGCTAGTTTAGTAACAAGCTTTTTTATTCAGGTTTTTGATGGAGTTATTCCTGTCGCTTCTAGCTTTCCAGCTCGTATAGCTATGCTTATTCTTGCGATTGTAATTACGGGCATTGGCGCATCACTCACTGTAGGGATGAAAATTGTACCTAATCCTGCAGATGGCTTAGCAAGTGTTATTGGAGAAAAGTGCCATAAAGGCTTTGGTTTTGGTAAGAATCTCTTTGATGGGATTTCCATTGTAATATCTCTTATTATTGGCTTTGTCTTTACAGGTGGTATTTTGGGTATTGGTCTAGGAACCGTGATTTCTATGATCTTTACAGGTCGTGTAATTGCCTTGCTTGAAACAAGTATTTCTAGACTATATTTTTCTGTCACAGAAATAGAGTTTGTTTAATAAAGAAGATTAAAAAGGCAAATATGCTCATCTATGCATATCTGCCTTTTTTTGTGTGCAAGTATGGCACTCATTCAGTCAGAGATAGTCCGACCACAGATAATTACCGCTAAGTGCAGCGAACTACAAGCCGATACCATAAAGGTTGAAGTGAAGGAAATACGTATCATACCTTAGGCAGATGTAAGTGGCGCATTAAATATCATGCGTAAAAGTAGCGTTGTGGATGTAAATATTCTATACAGTAGAGGCGGAGTAGACACGCAATAAGAATAAGGATTGCCTAGCAATAGGTGGTCAATCTTCTTAAACGGATGCGTAAGCATCCTAGAAGCCTTGACTTCAAATACGGAGTATTAAGTCGAGGTAGTTCACTATTAATCCTAAATTTTGGGTAAAAGAATAGGGGATAGACCTGGCTTGGTCAATCCCCTTAATTATTATCAAAGTGAGTTTGAAATTATCATGTAAATGTAGCGCCGTATACGAGACTTGTTACATACGGTGCAATGGGAGACGCAGTAATATTGATTAATCTTAGAATTGATACTATTTCTCGTCTACCCAATTATGATTAATTATCTAAGTCTTCACCGTTAGTTGCAATGACTTTTTTATACCAATCAAAAGATTTTTTCTTTATGCGTTTAAAAGTACCATGGCCATCATTATCTCTATCAATATAAATGAAGCCATATCTCTTTTCCATTTCACCTGTTCCATTAGAAATAAGATCTATACATCCCCAAGTTGTATATCCCATTAAATCAACACCATCTTCATCCACTGCATCTTTCATTGCTTGAATATGTTTCTTTAAGTATTCAATACGATAGTCATCTTGAATAGAACCATCTTCTTCAATCTTGTCTTTGGCCCCTAAACCATTTTCAACAATAAACAATGGCTTTTGATAACGGTCATAAATTTCGTTCATAGTAATTCTTAAACCTAAGGGATCAATTTGCCATCCCCAATCACTTGTATCTAAATATGGATTAACAACTGAAGCAAAAATATTGCTTTCTGTTTGTTTTCCCTTGTCAGGATTAGCACTAGAAACACGAGATGAGTAATATGAGAAGCTAATAAAATCTACTGTATTTTCCTTTAAAACATTTACATCATTCTCTGCAAATGGTATTTCTGCATTTCTTTTTTCAATCCATTTTAAGGCATAGTTTGGGTAATAGCCTCGTGATTGCACATCAATAAACATATAACTTTCTCTATCATCACAAATTGATTTCCAATAATCTTCAGGATTACATGTTTCAGGATAATAAGAACCCGCAGCAAGCATACAACCTACCATATTTTCAGGATTTATCTCATGAGCTAATTTTGTAACTAGAGCACTTGCAACCAATTCATGATGTGCGCAGGTAATCATAGCTTGGGTTTTATTTTCACCTTCTTTAAATCTTAATCCTGCTGCTACAAATGGAAAATGAAGAATCATATTGATTTCATTAAAAGTGAGCCAGTATTTAACTAAACCATTATATCTTTCAAACAATACTTTAGCTAATTTAACAAAACAATCAATCATTTCTCTATTACGCCAGCCACCAAATTTATGAATTAAATGCATTGGGCAATCAAAATGATTAATTGTGACTAATGGTTCAATCCCATATTTTTTACATTCTTTAAAAATGTTTTCATAAAATAATAATCCTTTTTCGTTAGGTTCCAACTCATCACCAAGAGGGAAAATTCTGGTCCAGGCGATAGATAACCTAAAAGTTTTAAAACCCATTTCTCCCATTAAAGCAATATCTTCCTTATAGTGATGATAAAAATCAACGGCTTGATGACTTGGAAAATAATGATCATCGATTCGATCTATCCACTTTTCTCCAGTCCCAATTGCATAACGATCTGATCCATGGGGCATTAAATCTACATTGGCTAAACCACGACCATCTTCAAATATGCCACCTTCAACCTGATTCGCAGCAGTGGCACCTCCCCACAAGAATCCTTCTTTAAATCCCATATTAAGTTCCTCCTCTATTTATTTTGCCACAAACAATTATAACTATCTCCATATTGTTTGGCTTCCTGTCTATAGAATAGAGGATGAGATTGAAGAAAGCAAAAAAGTTTCCAATTAGGAAACTAGTTTTGTAATTCTAGTAATAGAATATCTATCATGTACTTAATGATATATTCACTGTATTTTTCATCGAGCAGGGGAACGATTATTTGTTTTTGACATAATGTAATACTTTCATTACATGTAATAAGCCATTGATCAACATGAGATTCTTTTATACGTTTAATGACACGCTTATTATAATGGAAAGAATGTCCATTTGTACTTAGTACAATTAAGATATCATTATCTAGAAAATGATAATCCTTGTTAAAATCAGCATCACATATAATTGTCTGAATATCATATATCTGAAGTTCTCTTTGAATATTATAACAAACAGATCTGACATCACCGTGTGCATATAAATATACTTTATTTGCTTGCTTGATATTTTTTACAAGTTTTTGAATTGACTTCAAATTAATATGATTGATCATATATTGGATATTTTGAATGAAATCTTTAGTAAAATGCATCACATTTGTTTCAAAACTTTGATGTGGATTTAAGAATTTTTTTCTTTTTGAGATTAAATCTAAATATTGAATACACGCATTTTTAAATTCTTCATAGTTTTCATAATCTAATTTTCTTATGCATTTTGATACTTGACCTTTAGAAATTAAAGATTCTTTTGAAATGTCATCAATGCTTAGATTTGGAATTCTATGGATATTCTTTTTAATATAAAAGCATAATTCAAGCAAAGTTGTACTTGAAGAATGACTATTTAAATAATCGTTTACTTTATCTATAATCATTGTATCAACTCCATTCATACATTAGTTTATCATAAATGATCTTGAGTGACTATAAGCAGGGGATAGTGAAGTATTTTCAGTAAGTATGAAAAATGATTTTGGTGAATAAAAAACACTTTAAAGGTAACGGTTGCAGTATTATAATGATTACTAGGTTAATTAGGAGGATAATTGATATGGTAAATATTATGTTATGTTGTGCTGCAGGTATGTCTACAAGCTTACTTGTTGAAAAAATGAAGAAAGAAGCAGAGAAACAAGGTATTGAAGCAAATATCTGGGCAGTCGGTGCGAATGAAGCAAAAGCAAACGGCGCCAAAGCAGATGTTGTATTACTTGGCCCACAGGTAAGATATCTTGAAGCAACTGTTAAGAAGGAAGTAGCACCAACTCCTGCACAGTTAATTGATATGCGTTCATATGGTCGTATGGATGGCGCTGCAGTATTAAAGCAGGCTATGGATCTAATTGAAGCAAATAAGTAATGAAATCCGCATTTGCGGATTTTTTTGTTTTATAATGGTAATAGAGGTGAGCATGATGGAAACAATATCTATTACCAATAGAGGGTCTATACGTAAGTTTGTGGATGATGTATTTATTGATACAATAGAAAATATCTATGCTTTATGTGATTTGAAAATATCTTATTATGGTGTAAGTATCGCATATAAGAATACTGGTCAGTTGAAGAAATATAAGAGAGGAAAAATATTACATAACTATCTATCAAATAATGAACTAGAAAGAATCAATTTCTTTTCAGTACCAGATGATTTTGTGACAGTAGCATATGATTATCTTCTCTCTATTTCTATTAACTATAAGAATAACTATATAATAGCTACATTTGATGAAAATGTAATGAATCATGAGTGTATTGAAGAAATTAAAACCCTATTAGATACCTTCATGGAAAAACCCTATATGCAGGAAATGTATACGATGGATAAAGAAGAAACGCCTTTATTATATGCGATGGGAATTAAAAATGATTTCAAAACATTAAAAATACTTTCAAGTGAAGCGGTGAAGGAGGACTAATTATGAATCTTCTTGTATTAGGAAATGGCTTTGATTTACTACATGGGTTACCAACAACCTATAAGGATTTTATTGATTTTACTACGTTATTTCGTATGTCGTTAGAAAAGAATGATATATCTCGTCTAGATTATGATTCACGTATGATAGATTTTATTCTTCATCTTTCTCCTGAATTATCCAATGAACTTGAATCTCTCATTAAAGATAATCTTTGGCTTATTCATCTAGAAAAAGAAACAATAGGAGAGGGCTGGAAGGATTTTGAAAAAGAGATGTCTGAAGTTATTCAAAAGCTTGATGAAATCAGAGTTGAATGTGATACGCAGTTTAAATCAGGACAGAAGGTCGCAAGAGTCAATGAGTATTTAGGCACATCTCTTCTTGATTTCTGGGGAGATCGTTGTTCTTTTTCCTCTATGGAGCCTATTAAAGAGTTAAGAGATATTCTTACTCATGATCTCTTACGTCTAACTAGGTGTCTAGAAATATATCTAGATGCATTTGTGAACCACCTAGATACTCCAAAATATGTAGAAAAACTACAAGTATTGAATATAGATAAAGTATTAAGCTTTAATTATACGAACACATATGAACGTCTCTATGGTAATTCAGAAGTAGAATATGATTATATTCATGGTAAAGCAAATATTGAACATGATATAGAAACATGTGATCTAGTTTTAGGAATAGATGAATATTTGACAGGAGAACGTAAAGATCAGGATAACGAATACATTGAATTCAAGAAATTCTATCAGCGTATCTTTAAACGTACAGGATGTCGTTATCTCACATGGTTGAAACAATCCCAGGAAGAACGCCTCAATATCTATATCTTTGGCCATTCTCTAGATGTCACTGATAAAGATATATTGAGACAACTTATTCTTGCTCGTCATGCGCATACTACAATATTCTATATTCATAAATCAGATTTGAAAAATCAGATTAAGAATCTTGTAAAGGTCATAGGAGAGGATGAACTGATTGAACGTGCCTATGGCTCTCATATCACAATACATTTCAAGAAGGTATAGAAAAAAGACTCCAATTAGGAGTCTTATTTAATATCGCTGAATAAATCAGTTGAATATACGTTGTTGTCAATTAATTCTTTAAAAGAAGCTTTTACAACAGGTGCATCTTCTTTATAAGTCACACCAAACCATGAATCTTGTACTTCTAATACCTTAACACTTAATTTGTTTTCTCTTAGAAGTTCACCAATATAGATAGGTAATAAGTATTCATCCTTAAGTGGATCTTTGATATTTTCAAAGAATTCTACAAAACCTTCTTTTAAAGTATTTACGAATTCAGGAGTTAATCCCCAGAAGTTCATAGATACATTTACGTTAGGATCAATTTCTTTATCTCCTACACGTGCACCAGTAGAAGTCTTTTCAATATTCTTAGTTTCTTCTACATCAGTTAAGTATCCTTCTTCATTCACTGCACAGATACCTCTTGTTACACCACCATTATCGCTTAAAGTATTCTTTAAGATAAATCCTGCCATCGCAAGATGATCTGGCTTTTCAGGTGTATAGTCTAATAAGAAATCATGAATCTGTACAAATGCTTCCTTACCATAATAGTCATCTGCATTAATAACTGCGAATGGTTCATTAATTAAACCATCACAAGCAAGTACTGCCTGTCCAGTACCCCAAGGCTTAGTACGTCCTTCAGGACATTCAATTCCTTCTGGTAATGCCTTTAAATCCTGGAATGCATATGCAATTTCTACATCATATTTCTTTGCGACTTCTTCAATACGATTCCCAATAACTTCTCTGAAGTCTTCTTCAATATCCTTACGGATAATAAAGATAATTTTGTTGAAACCAGCGGCAATAGCATCATGGATTGAATAATCCATAATAATTTCACCATTAGGTCCAACTGGTTCTAACTGCTTGATTCCTCCACCAAAACGTGAGCCAATACCAGCAGCCATAATAACTAAACTTGTTTTCATTAGATACCTCCACTTTTACCTCTAGTAAAAGTATTCAATCATTTTTACCAACGCCATAATACACTATTTATATTCGAAAATCAAACTATTACAGTTATTCTACTCAATTTTATTAAGAAATTCTTAAGAAATTAGTGTTTCACTAAGTAAAATTAAGGAAAAGAAAAAAGCCTCATGAATGAGGCTTCAGGTTATTAGTCTAAATCTTCACCATTTGATTTAAATGCTTTAGAGATCCAATAGAATGATTTCTTAGGCACTCTTCTTAAGTCTAATAGTTCTTCATCAGTTCTATTAACATATACAAAACCATATCTCTTTGCAATCTGGCAGCTAGAAGAAGGGATATCAATAGGACCCCAAGTGATATAACCTAAGCAGTCAACACCATCTTCTAGAATCGCATTCTTCATTTCCTGGATATGATTACGATGATATTCAATTCTATAATCATCATCTACAGTATCATTTTCATTTAATGATTCTCTAGCACCCATACCATTTTCTAATACGAAGCAAGGAAGATCATATCTTTCACTTAAAGTATTCATAACCCATCTAAATCCAATGGCATCCTTTTCCCAGCCCCATTCAGTTGCTTCAAGGTGAGGGTTCTTTACTACATGCTTTTCTACAATATCATTGAAAGGTGTAGTCATATCAAATTCACCTTCAGTAAGTGTATTAGAACGATAGTAAGAGAAGCATAAATAATCACATGTATATTTTAATAACTCTTCATCGCCTTCTTCAAATACAGGGAACCAACCTCTGTTCTTTAAGTATGCTGTATAGTATCTTGGGTATTTACCATTAGCCTGTACATAGCATACCCAGTCATTGACTAAATCATAAGCCTTCTGACAGAATAAGTTATTCTTTGGTGTATCAGTTGCAGGATAGAAGTTAGTAATAGTTGTCATACCACCAAACTTAGCATCTGGTACTAATTCTCTTAAAGCCTTAACAGCTTTACAATGAGCAATCATAACATTATGTGCCACCTGATAAAGATGTTCAGCCTTAGATTTTCCTTCAGGTATAATTTCTGCATTTGAATAGATCAAGTTACATGAATGTAGGTTCTGTTCGTTAAATGACATCCAATGCTTTACTCTATCACCAAAACGTTCCATACAAACTCTTGCATAACGTTCAAATAAATCAACAACCTTACGTGATGCAAAACCGTTGTATTCCTTTACTAAATGATAAGGCATATCAAAATGAACTAATGTAATCATTGGAGTAATACCATTCGCAATCAATTCATCAATCAAATTATTATAGAACTGTACGCCTTCTTCATTGACTTCATCATCTCCATTAGGAATAATACGGCTCCAGCAAATAGAGAAACGGTAGAAGTTGAATCCCATTTCTTTCATTAACTGAATATCCTCTTTATAACGATGATATTCATCAATTGCCACCTTCCAGTCAGCATGTCCTTCTGGTGTAGGTCTTACATCATAGATTGATAAACCTTTTCCGCCTTCATCCCAGGCACCTTCAGTCTGGAATGATGATACTGAACCACCCCAGAAAAAATCTTTTGGTAATTTCTTTTCCATTTATTCGTCCTCCTTAATGGTACAAAAATATTTTCACATAACTATTTAGAGAAGTAAATATGTACGGATAGAGTTTTAATTTTGTTTCAAAAAAGAGTGTTAAAAATCAAGTTTATTGAAAATACGTTTCATGATATAATTGAATCAGGTGATAAACAATGAGTATAATGACACAATTAGAATTCGCATTAGATTTCACACATGCTGAAGTGGAAATTGCCCATTACATATTAAATCATGGTGAAGATGTATTGAATCTATCTATTAAGGAACTTGCAGAAAGAACATATACGTCTCCCGCTACAATAGTGAGACTATGTCGTAAGCTTGGTTTAGAGGGTTATAATGACTTTAAGATTAAGTATTCAGCAGAACTACAATATACACTTACTAAAACTAAAAGAATCGATGTTAACTTCCCCTTTGGCCCAGAAGACAACTATCCACAAATTGCTTATAAACTTGGTACGATGAGCAGAGAAGTTATTGAAGATACAATTAAGCTGATAGATTTTGATGATTTGCGTAAAGCGATAGAACTTATGAATCAATATGAGTCTATAGATATATATGGAAATGGTAATTCAATGTTAGAAGCTTTAAGCTTCCAGCATAAGATGACACGTATTGGACGTAACGTAAATATTCGTACACTAGAGGGAGAACAGATCTTTTTAGCTTATAACTCTTCTTCATCACATCTTGCAATGATTCTCTCTTATTCAGGAGAAACAGCTGAAATCATCCGTATTGCCCAGACATTAAAAGAGAAGGGGACAAAGATGATTGTAATCACTTCTCTAGGAGATAATCAGCTATCACATTATGGTGATGTGATACTAAGGGTTGGTTCAAGAGAGAAAATCTTTACTAAAATAGCACCCTTTGCCTCAAATCTTTCTATGGAATATATTTTAAACCTTATTTTCTCATGTATATTCCAACGTGATTATAATAGAAACTTAGAGAAAAAAGTTAATTATGATAAGACAAAGGATGCAAGACATCCGGCTCGTTCTCCAGTAAATGACATCTAGTATAGGAAAATGTAATGCTTTTCATTTCCAAAAAATGAGTATATAATGGTTTTGCTGTGTAGGATATGCCCTGTGGCTACCTATTTAGGAGCTAACTTAATATTCTGCTGGCAAAATTATATTTACGTCATATTGCGTATGCAAATGACAGTGGAGGAAACAAATGAATAACAAAAAAACAAAGAATCTCACATTGCTTGCATTATTTATTGCGATTGAAGCAGTGATGGTCATGGTACCATTTTTAGGATTTATCCCTATTGGACCTTTAAGAGCCACTTTACTTCATGTTCCAGTTATTATTGCGGCTATTGTATTAGGTACTAAGCAGGGATGTCTTATTGGTCTTGTATTTGGTTTATCTTCATTATTAATGAACACAATGCAGCCAACTGTTACATCTTTCGTCTTCTCACCATTTATTAGTGGATCAGTACTCAGTGCAGTTATTGCGATTGTCCCAAGAGTAATGATTGGGTTTGTATCAGGTTCTATTTATCAATTACTTAAGGACAAACAGCAGACTATTGCGACTGCAGTTGCTGCATTCTTAGGTGCTTTAACTAATACTGTACTTGTATTAGGTGGTATTTGGGCATTATTTGGTACATCTTATGCAAAAGCGATTGGACAGGATGCAAGTAAGCTTGGAAGTTACTTCTTAGCTGTATCAAGCACACAGAGCTTACTTGAAGCTTTTGTGGGTGTTGTTATTGTGGTAATTGTAACAAAACCTCTCTTCGCTTTAATGAAGCGTGGATAATCTATAAATGAAAAGAGGGTATTAATAGATGAAAAAATTGATTATAGGGATTACTGGTTCTATTGCAGCATTTAAGACTGTACAGTTCATTAGTGATCTAGTGAAAGAAAAATATGAAATTGAAGTCATGCTCACTCCAAGTGCAGCTAAGTTTCTCACACCAACTTCTATTTCTGCTCTCACAAAGAAGAAAACACATATTGATGTCTTTAATGATGATCCTGGATGTATTACACATGTAGATATCGTCAAGGATGCTGATCTATTTATGATTGTACCAGCGAGTGCAACTACAATTGCGAAATGTGCCAATGGTATAGCGGACAATATGTTAACAGCTGCATTTTTAGCAGCCACATGTCCTAAACTCATTGCGCCTGCAATGAATGTTCATATGTATGAAAATAAAGCCACTCAGCGTAATATTCAGACTTTAAAGGATGATGGTGTCTTATTTGTAGAACCAGCTGTAGGACTTCTTGCCTGTGGTGATACAGGTAAAGGTAAACTTGCAGACTATGATCATCTTCATTTAATGATGGAATATGCACTTAGTGATCATCCATTACAAGGTAAAAAGGTGTTAGTTACTGCAGGACCAACTCAAGAATCTTTAGATCCTGTACGTTTTCTTACAAACCATTCATCAGGTAAAATGGGATACTCAATTGCGCGCGCTGCTTTTGTATTAGGTGCACAGGTGCGTCTAATTCATGGACCTACATCATTAAAGCCAGTACCTTATATCATCAATCAATCTATTACAAGTGCCCAGAATTTATTTGAATGTGTAAAAAGACATCATACACATTATGACTATATTATTATGTCAGCTGCAGTAGCTGACTATACACCTGTAGAAACATCTACAGAAAAGATTAAGAAAAATGACAATGAACTTATTCTTAAACTAAAAAAGAATCCAGATATCCTTGATTATATAGGGCATCATCAAGTTGAGCATCAAGTGATATGTGGATTTGCGATGGAAACACAAGATTTAATTGAAAATGCATCAAAGAAATTAAATAAAAAACAATGTGATCTGATTATTGCGAACCATCTTAAAACAGAGGGTGCAGGATTTCAGGGTGATACAAATGTTGTTACTATTATTACTCAGGATTCTATGAAAGATATCGATAAGATGTCTAAATCAGATCTAAGCTATATTATCTTAAAAGAATGTATGAAAATAGGAGCTAAGAAATAAGAATGCTATTGGTTATAGATATCGGTAATACAAATATTACTATTGGTGTTTACAAAGAAGATCATTTAGTAGGGCGTTTTCGTATGACAACACGTATGGAACGTACATCAGATGAATATGGCTTAATGCTTCATTCATATCTTCAAGCATCTCACTTGAATGTAGAAGATGTGAAAGATGTTATTATTAGTTCTGTTGTACCAAAGATTAACTATTCCTTCTCAAGTTCCATTATTAAATACTTTCATATTAGACCACTATTTGTTGGTCCAGGTGTGAAAACGGGCATCAATATTCAAATTGATCATACTTCTACTCTTGGGTCAGACCGTTTGGTAGATGCAGCAGGGGCATACTATACTTATGGTGGTCCATGCTTAGTTATTGATTTTGGTACAGCGACTACTTATGATGTTATTACAGAGAAAGGTGTTTTCATTGGCGGTGTAATTGCACCAGGCATTGGTATAGAAGCCGGTGTTCTTTCTTCTATGGCAGCTCAGCTTCCAGAAATTGAATTAGTCAAACCACAGCATATTATTGCGAAAAACACAGTCTCTGCAATGCAGGCTGGGGTTGTTTATGGTTATATTGGTAAGACTGAATATATTATCAAGAAGATTAAAGAAGAATATGGACAGAACCTAAAAGTAGTATCTACTGGTGGTTTAGGCAAGCTTATTGCGAAAGAAACTGAATTAATTGATATTTATGATCAGGAACTTACGTTTAAAGGTCTAAAGATCATATATGATAAGAACAAGAAGGATCGTCACTGATCCTTCATTTTTTTACAAAACCTTATTGACACATATATTATTATTTGATATTATAAATGAGCACTCCTCGAGTGTTAGTGAGGCCGCATTCGTATAATGGCTATTATATCTGCTTGCCATGCAGAGGACGCCGGTTCAACTCCGGCATGTGGCTCCATTGAAATCAACTAGGCTAACGCCTAGTTTTTTTTTCATCTTACAATACGATTTCTACAACTTAATAGGATAAGATGTTTAAATATAATCTATTATGTTATTATTTTTTTGACGGAGGAAGACTATGAAGACAAAAATTGAATTGATATCAGAAGAAAATGTTGAAGAAACAATAATCAGATGTCATAAAATGACAGATGAAATACAAAATATAGTCTCTTATATAGAAAATGAGAAGAAAATCATAGGATATAAAAGGGAAACTGCTTATCCTTTAAATATAAATAGTATCTATTATTTTGAAATTGTAGATCAAAATGCATTTGTGTACTGTGAGAAAGAAATATATGAATCTAAAATGAAACTTTATGAATTTGAACAAGAAACAGAAGGTACATCATTTTTTCGTGCTTCTAAGTCACTTATTATTAATGCAGATAAGATTGATTCTATCAAACCTTCCTTATCAGGAAGATTTGAAGTTGTACTAAAAAACAAAGAAAAACTCATAGTATCTAGACAATATGTACGTATACTTAAACATATGATTGGATTATAAGGAGAAGAAAAATGGATAAAAATGAAATAATACATACAATAACTATTCAATATTTTGTGATTTATACCTTATCAATGTTTGCGACAATCTTGTTTTGTCATATAGATCAGCCTCAAATAAAAATGCTATCTGTATCTTATTTAGGAGAGGTGGCAGTCTTTTCTTTTCTTGCCTGCCTTCCTACGACTATCTATTATTCTAAGTTTCAAAATGTATTAGTGAAGACTATTCTTCATACAATACTCTTAGAAACCATTCTTTTAATTGCTGGATATCAAATTGGTATGTATGAGGATGTCTTAGGAGGATTACTTTTCTTTTTCACGATACTTGTAGTAGATATTTTAGTCAGACTATTTAATTATTTGAATGATTGCCATCTTGCAAATGAAATCAATAAAGCTCTTAAGAGTAGAAAAGGGTGAACGTATGAACAGTATTGAAATTAAACATCTTACTAAAAGCTTTGGTGATACTAAAGCAGTAGATGACTTAAGCTTTAGTGTAGAAAAGGGGACTTTCTTCTCTTTTTTAGGTATTAATGGTGCTGGTAAGAGTACTACTATTTCTATGATATGTGGTGAACTTACGAGTGATGCAGGAGAAATATACATTGAAGGCAAAGATATTAAAACACATATGGATGAAGCAAGAACTACTATAGGTGTTGTTTATCAAAATTCTGCATTAGATGATGTACTCACAGTTTATGATAATCTAAAGTATCGTGCTGCTTTATATGGTATTACAGGGAATTCTTTTAAGAAGAAATTAGAAGAACTCTCTATATTATTAGATTTCAAAGATTTTTTAAAGAAACCTTTAAATAAGCTATCAGGAGGACAAAGAAGACGTATAGATATAGCTCGTGCTCTTATTCATGAACCAGAACTTCTTATCTTAGATGAACCAACAACTGGTTTAGATCCTCAAACAAGAAAAATATTATGGAAAGTTATTGATAATTTAAGAAAAGAAAAACATATGACTGTATTTCTTACGACTCATTATATGGAAGAAGCAGCTGAAGCAGATCAAGTTGTTATTATTGATCATGGCCGTCAAATAGCTTCTGGAACACCACATGAATTAAAACAGAAATATGCTTATGATTATTTAAATATCTATCATGTAAAAGAAGAGGATATCAAGTCTTTAGGACATCCATATACATATAATAAGGATCATTACACAATCCGTGTCAATCATCCAGGTGTTGTGAAAGAAATGATTCTTCAAAAACCAGAATTATTTAATGACTTTGAACTAGTAAAAGGAAGAATGGATGATGTCTTCTTAAATGTAACAGGAAATAAACTCCTAGGAGGTGAACAATCATGAAACAACTTTATCATCTCACATTAAGACATACAGTATTATTTTTTAAGGATAAAGGACGCTTCTTAACTGCTTTGATTACACCAATAGTCTTAATTGTCTTATATATGACATTTCTAGGGACTGTTTATCATGATTCGCTAGATAGCATAGTTAAGTATTATTCTGTATCACAAAAGACTATTGATGCTTTTGTGAATGGTTATCTCTTTTCATCATTACTTGCAGTGAGTTGTGTCACAGTATCATTCTGTTCAAATATGATTATGGTACAAGATAAAGCAGATCATAAAATAAAGGACTTACTCATAGCACCTGTCAGTAAAACAACATTAGCTCTTAGTTATTTTATTTCTACTTTACTTATCACTATGATTATTAATATCACTGCTTTACTTGCATGTTTTATTGTATTAGGTACAAGTCACTTTGTCTTACCAGTAAAAGATATATTATATTGTTTGCTAGATATCTTTTTACTTACTTTGTTTGGTGCTTCTTTATCATCTATTATTAATTATTTCCTTACAACACAAGGCCAGATTTCAGCTGTCAGTAGTGTAGTGAGTGCAGGATATGGTTTCTTATGTGGCGCTTATATGCCCATATCTCAATTTACACCTGCAGTACGTGCTATTATTAAGATCTTACCAGGAACTTATGGAACTGCACTTATTCGTAAGCATTTATTAAATAGTTTATTTATTAAACTAAATACAAAGGTTCCTTCTACGATCATGAATGAAATTCATCAAAGTTTTGATACATCATTTACACTTATGGGACATACAATTACAACGAGTATGATGTATTTGATTATGATTGGTACATGTTTTCTTTTATTGTCTGTATACATTTTACTGAATCAATTCAAAAAAAATATGTAAAATTGATGTAATTTGATACATAGGATTGAAAAATATGGGAAATAGTTTAAGATGTTTTTTGTGGAGGAATTATTAAGTATTACCATGAAACTCTTAAAGAAATTAATTATACTTATTGCATTAGTTATTGTTTATGTATTTTCTAATGCAGTAAGTATTTATATATATAGTTTTAAAGATGAAGCAAGAATTGCAGATGTTGCGATTGTCTTAGGAGCATCTACATACAATGGTCATGCTTCACCTGTTTATCAAGAAAGAATTAATCATGCTGTTGTTTTATACAACAAACATCTAGTTAAGAAAATCATTACAACAGGTGGATATGGAAAAGGAAATCCTGTCAGTGATGCCTATAATGCAAAGCTTTATGCAATCAGTCAAGGTGTACCAGAAGATGATATTCTTACAGAAGACCAGTCAACAGTCACTTTAGAGAATTTAATCAATGCGAAAAAGATAATGGATGTCTATAATTATCAAACGGCGTTAATTGTAAGTGATCCATTACATATGAAAAGGGCCATGCTTCAGGCAAAGGATGCAGGTATTACTGCCTATACATCACCAACACAATCTTCTAGATATCGCACAAGAGATACCAAGTTTCAATTCTTAAAACGTGAAGTAATCAATTATATCGGTTATAAATGGTATCGTCTCTTTAAACCCCTTATCAAAGTATGATAGAATAGCATTAAGGGTTGAAGGGAGCTGTTTGTCGTGTTTATGATTAATACAGGATGTATATGCTGTGCAATTCTCGCATTAACATTCTTGTTTTATTATATAATTTGTACATGTCTTAAAGGATTAGGTGTTTATCGTATTAGTGCATTTAAGAATGTACCTCGTGAAGAAAGCCATTATTATGATAAGAAAAGAATCAGCTGTGCTCAAAGAAGTGCATTCAAGAAATGGTTTATCATATTAAGTATAGGTACAATACTATCATATTATGTTAGTCAGTACTTTGCTTATATTGCGATTGGGCTATGGGCACTTATATTCTTTAAAGACATCTTTGTGAAAAAAGAGAACTTATTTCGTAACTATCGTATCTAATGCCCTTATAGACCATTATTTTTTTAGATGACATTATGGAAAAACTATTATTTGTATTTATATGTATTTTAGGTGTTGTCATCATGGTCAAAGGTTTTGTGAGCCGTTTTCAATATCGACTTAAAGCGACCCGCTGTTCTTTACAGACATCAGGAAAAATTATAGATATTAAACAAGAAGAATTATATTTATATATAATGACTGTTCAATATTATGCAGAAGGGAAGTTTATTGAAAGAAAACCTTCTATCACATACTTCCAGATGAAATATTTTAAAAACAATAAGAACGTTACAATAGACTATGATCCTACATCTTGTGATACATTTATTATAGAAGAAGACTTATTTCCTATACGTTTTACTAATTGTCTCATATTCAGTGGCTTTGTATTAGTGTGCTGTGCTGCTTTATTTATTATCTGAGGTGAATCATGAAGAAAATAGTATTACTGCTTCTAAGTGTACTTTTAACAGCTTGTACACCATCTTCAACTACAAATAAAAACTTTATTAATATTAAAGGTACAACCTTAGAAACACGTGTTCCCACACCCAAAGGATATATACGAGAACAAAGTGATTTTGCACATTTCTTACAGACTTATCCATTAAAGGAAAACGGTAGTCCTATTCTTTTGTATAACGGTAAAAAGAAGTGGAATCAAAATGCTCAAATTGCGGTATTTAAGTTACCGATAGAAAATGAAAACCTCCAACAATGTGCCGACTCCGTCATGAGAGTTTATGCAGAATATTACTGGCATACAAAACAATATGATAAGATTCAATTTCATTTAAGTGATGGATTCTTATTATCTTATATGAAATGGAGAGAAGGGTATCGTGTCGTCATTAAGAATGATCATGCATCTTATGTAAAGAGTGCATCCTATGATGATTCTTATGAATGTTTCAAGAAGTATTTACGTATTGTCTTTGCTTATTCAGGCAGTGCAAGTATGGTGAGTGAATCAACACCAATCAAACTAAATGAAATAAGAGTAGGAGATGTTTTCTTAAAAGGTGGTTCACCAGGACATGTCGTGATGATTGTAGATGTTTGTACAAATAAAGAAGGAAAGAAGGCTTTCTTACTTGCACAGGGCTACATGCCTGCTCAGGAATTTCATTTATTAAAGAATCCATCACATGATGATCCCTGGTATTATGAAGATGAAATTAAATACCCATTTGAAACACCTGATTATATATTTGAGGAAGGCAGTTTAAGAAGATTATGTTATTGATGAATGTGTTTAGTGGTCACAGAATAGATCCATTACATATTAAGGAAGAGGATATATATCTAGAAGATATCGCTCATGCATTAAGTCTATTATGTCGTGGAAATGGTCATATTAAATATTTCTATTCTGTGGCTCAGCATTCTCTTAATTGCGCAAAAGAAGCACAAAGAAGAGGATATAGTAAGCATGTTGTTTTATCATGCTTATTTCATGATGCAAGTGAAGCTTATATGAGTGATCTTATTACACCTATTAAAAAACAGATGAAAGAGTATCAGGTAATAGAAGACCAGCTTCTAGAAACAATATTTCAAGCTTTTCATATTCAATTAAAGAATGAAGAAAAATTAATTTGGAAAGAAATGGATCACTTACTGCTTGAAGCAGAATTAAAAGAAATGATGCCTTTAGAAGAGAATAGATCAACTGTCACACTGATAAGTGTTCCTGATTTAAATGAACACTATTATCGTGAGATAGAAGAAGAATTTAAGGCTTATGCGCTACAATTATTGGAGGATTTATAATGAAGATTTATGTTACATATAAGTTTTTAACTAAAGAAGACAGAGATGCTTTTTATAAAGCAATCAAAGAGAATCATATTCAGGAATTATCTTTATCTGATGAAGGATGTCTCAAGTATTCTTATACACCTAAAGATGATACTGTTCTTTTTTTAAAGGAAGAATGGGCATCTCAAGACTTACAGTTAAAACATTTAACTCAGCCTCATATGGACTTGTTGAAGGAATTAAAGAACCAATATCTGTGTCAAACAACAGTGCGTCATGGCACTGCTTGTTTAGAAACTGAACGTTTAATATTAAGAGAATTTAAAATAGAAGACGCAGATGATATGTATCATCATTGGGCTAATGATGAAAAGGTCACTCGTTATTTGACTTGGCCACCTCATCAAAGTATAGAAGACACAAAGCAGTTACTTTCTTCCTGGATTCAGTCTTATGAAAAGGGTGATTCTTATAACTGGGGCATTGTCGTAAAGGATAAGAGTACACTCATTGGAAATATTTCTGTTACAAATATTGATCATAAAACAAATACAGTAGAAATTGGCTATTGTATTGGGCAGGCTTATTGGAGTCATGGATATGTTGCAGAAGCACTTAAAGAAGTTATTTCTTACTTATTTAAGGAAGGGTATGATTTAGTACGTGCAAGACATGATAAAAATAATCCTCATTCAGGTCGAGTGATGCAAAAAGCAGGTATGAAATATGAGGGAATCCTTAGAAAATCTGCAAAAAATAATCAGGGAGTTGTAGATGATGTTGTATACTCAATTCTTCCTGAAGAATTAGAATAGGAGACTATATGGAAGTTAGAGAAATATGTTTGGCACATGTCAAAGAGATATCGCAATTATTTAATGAAATATTCTCTAGGGAACCATGGAATGATGAATGGAATGAAGAGGACCTATCTATTTATATGCATGATTTAGTAGGTAATCGCTTATCTCTATCTATTGGTTTATATGATGGAGATCAGCTTATTGGAATAGCCCTAGGTCGTATTAAACATTGGTATAATGGCAGAGAATTCTGGATTGATGAATTTGGAATTATGACGGATGAACAATCTAAAGGACTCGGTTCACAGTTTATGGACTTAGTTGTTGATTATACAAAAAAAAGAGGAATAGACCGTATTATGTTGATTACGGAAAGAGAGTTTCCTGCGTATTACTTCTATCAAAAAAATGGATTTAAAGAACAATCATCACAGGTTGTCTTCATGAAACAATATTAAAGAGTTAAGTACGTATTTTTCTGTACGTACTTTTTTGTCTTAAAAAACATATAATTTGTTCTTTTGATGACAAAATGTGACCTATAAATTGCGTATAATTACTATCATTTGTAAAATGGAAGCGCTATAATAGTAGTGGTTAAAATGTATTGTAAGGAGATTGATAATATGAAACTATTAGAACCAATTAAAGTAGGCCCAATCACATTGAAAAACCGTATCATGTTCCCACCAATGACAACTGGCTATGAAGAACGTGACGGTTCAATTTCTAAACAGAGCTTCAACTTCTATAAGCGTATTGCAGAAGGTGGCGTATCTTATATCGTACTTGGAGACGTCGCACCAGTAAATACTGTTTCTCCAACACCAAAATTATTTAAGGATGAACAGATTCCAGCTTATAAAGAATTAGCTGATGCATTACATGAATTTGATTGTAAATTAGGTATTCAGATTTTCCATCCTGAATATGATGTTCAGGCTTTAGCTGAAATGTTTAAGAAGGGTGATATGCAGGCGGCTCGTGCTAAATTACATCATGATATGCTTCATTTCACTGATGAAGTAACTCCAGAAGCATTAAATACAATTCTTAAAAAGATGGGTGAATGCGTAAGACGTGCGTATGAAGCAGGTGTAGATGTAGTAGAAGTTCATGGAGACCGTTTAGTAGGTGCTTTATGTTCTACAGTATTAAATCACCGTACAGATGAGTATGGAGGAAGCTTCGAAAATAGAACACGTTTTGCATTACAGGTAGTAGAAAGTATTAAAGAACATGCCCCTCATATCTGTATTGACTATAAACTTCCAATCATCACTGATAACCCATTAAGAGGTAAAGGTGGATTAAAGATTGATGAAGCTGTTGAATTTGCTAAAAAGCTTGAAGAAGCAGGCGTTAATATGATCCATGTTGGACAGGCTAACCATACAGGTAACTTGAATGATACTATTCCAGCAATGGGTACACAGCCATATTGTTTCATGCAGTCATATACTAAGAGAGTTAAAGATGCTGTAAGTATTCCAGTATCTGCAGTAGGACGTATCGTAACTCCACAAAATGGTGAAGCATTAATTGAAAACGGTGTATGTGATATTGTTGGTTATGGACGTTCATTGTTAGCTGATCCTGATTATGTTAAAAAGATTGAAGATGGACAGCCATGCAGAATTCGTTTATGTATGATGTGTAATAAGGGATGTACAGACTCTATCCAAAATAGAAAGTTCTTAAGCTGTGTCCTTAATGCAGAAAACGGTTATGAATATGAAAGAACTATTACTCCTGCTGATAATAAGAAGAAGGTTGTTATTGTTGGTGCAGGACCTGCAGGTTTAGAAGCTGCAAGAGTTGCTGCAGTGAAGGGTCATGACGTTATTGTTTATGACAAGGATACTCAAGTAGGCGGACAGTTAAATATTGCTTCTGTACCACCTAGAAAAGAAGAAATGAATCGTGCTATTCATTATCTCGCAAATGAAGTCAAAGTATTGGGTGTTGATTTACGTTTAGGAAAAGCTGTTACTAGCGAAGATATCTTAGCTGATCAGCCTGATGAAGTCATCGTTGCAACTGGTGCTTCTAACTTCATCTTAAATATCCCTGGTAAGGATATGCCTCATGTACAGGATGCTTGGAAAGTACTTGCAAATGAACAGTTCCCAGCAGGAAGAATCGTTGTTATCGGTGGTGGACTTGTAGGTGCTGAAACAGCTGAATACCTTGCACTTAGAGGTAATGATGTAAGTATCGTAGAAATGATGGATACTATTGCGAAAGAAGAATCAACTACAATTCGTCCAGAAATGATGGCTGATTTTGAAAAGCATGGTGTTAAACAGTTCACTAATACTAAGGTAACAGAAATCACTGCAACTACAGTAGAAGCAGAAACTGCAGAAGGTAAAGTATCACTTCCATGTGATTATGTAGTATTTGCAGTAGGTGCACGTTCTAACGCATTTGACGTGGCTGCATTAGAAGAAAAGAATATACATGTTCAGGTTGTTGGTGATGCAAATAAGGTTGCAGACATCAATTCAGCTATTGAATCTGGTTATCTTGCAGCAAACGCATTATAAGAAACTTAAGACAGGCGGTGCCTGTCTTTTTTGTGTTATAATAAGTTTCTCAAGGAGGTGAGACTATGGCACATGTTCCCACATATCTAGCGATAGATATTAAATCATTTTATGCATCTGTAGAATGTCTAGAGAGAGGACTCGATCCACTAGACACCAATCTCGTTGTTGCGGATGCCTCACGTACAGAAAAAACCATATGCCTTGCCGTCTCACCCAGTTTGAAATCCTATGGATTACCTGGTCGTGCAAGACTCTTTGAAGTCATTTCTAAACTTAAACAACTCAATCATCAAAGAGAACCACTTGAGGGAAGCTCTTTTCTTGCATCAAATCTTAATAAGAATAAACATAAAGCCATAGATTATATTATTGCGAAACCTCGTATGTCTCTCTATCTAGAATATTCAATACGCATTTATTCTATATATTTAAAGTATTTCTCTCCTGATGATATTCATGTCTATTCTATTGATGAAGTCTTTATCGATGCAACACATTATCTTGATACATATGAGTTAGATGCCTTTCATCTTGTTCAAAATATTATTCATGATATTTATAAAGAAGTGGGTATTACTGTAACGGCAGGAATAGGAACCAATCTTTATTTAGCTAAAGTCGCGATGGATATAGTTGCCAAACATAAAGAACCAGATGAAAAAGGAGCACGCATTGCGTATTTAAATACTTATGCCTATAGAAAACTATTATGGTCTCATACGCCTCTGACTGACTTTTGGAGAGTAGGTAAAGGTATCTCTAAGAAACTCAACAATATCGGTTTATATACTATGGGAGATATCGCAAGATGCTCATTAGAAGATGAAGAAAAACTATACAATCTATTTGGAGTCAATGCAGAATTACTTATTGATCATGCCTGGGGTTGGGAACCTTGTACCATGTCTGCCATTAAAGCCTACAAGGCACCTTCTAAAAGTATTGGAACAGGGCAGGTATTATCATGTGCTTATGATCATAAGAAAACTGAAATTATTTTAAAGGAAATGATAGAATCCTTGAGTTTGGATCTCTTTGAAAAACATCTGGTGACTAATAAGCTTGTCCTTACAATTGGCTATGATATTGAGAATATGAAGGATTATCGTGGAGAAATCATGGAAGATCGTTATGGAAGAACGCTTCCAAAGCATCTCCATGGAACAATTAATCTAAATAGATATACATCTTCTTATAAGCTCATGTGCGATGCCTTATTACGTTTCTATCATTCACATATTAATCATGCACTTACAATAAGAAGAATTCAGCTCAATGCAACACAGGTAAGAAGTGATGATGATATTCCTGTCACTTATAAACAGCTTTCTTTGTTTGATGAAGAAAAGATAGAAGTGGACTTATCTAAAGAAAAGAAATTGCAGAGTGTCACACTTGATATTAAGAAGAAATATGGTAAGAATGCCTTACTTAAAGGCGCTGATCTTCAGGAAGGGGCCACAACTAGAGATAGAAATAAGATGATAGGAGGGCATAATGCATGAATTATGACGATATAATCAATATGAAACATCCTACTTCAATAAATCATCCAAGAATGTCCATGAATAATAGAGCAGCTCAGTTTGCACCCTTTGCAGCTCTTAAGACACATGTAGATAAAATAAGTGAAGCAGGAAGACTTACTACTCAAAAACGTATATTAGATGAAGATCAAAGACAAGTATTAAATAGAGTACTTAACAATCTACTTATTAATAAAAAAGAACATCTTTCTATCATGATAGATTATTTTGTAGAAGACGAGTATAAAGAGGGTGGGTCTTATGTAACTGTAAGAGGTCAGTTTAAAGATATTGATGAAATCAATAAAAGAGTGATACTACTAGATAAAACAACCATTCTCATCGAAGATATTTATCATATAAGTATACTAAAGGATTAAGACTGATTCATTTCGGTCTTTTTAATTGTTTAGCACTCAAATATTGACAATGCTAATAAAGGTGTGTATACTGTCATTAGCATTTAAAATACTAGAGTGCTAAAGGAGCGTGTAAAAAATGTCAGATAAGAAAGAATTTAAAGCAGAGTCTAAAAGACTCCTCGATTTAATGATTAATTCTATTTATACTCATAAGGAAATCTTCTTAAGAGAATTGATTTCAAATGCCAGTGATGCAAGTGATAAGCTTTATTATAAAGCATTACAAGAAAATATTTCTGGTTTCTCAAGAGAGGATATGGCTATCAACTTAATTGCCGATAAGGAAAACAGAACCCTTACAATTGCAGATGAAGGGATTGGTATGAATAAAGAAGAACTAGAAGAACATTTAGGTACTATCGCAAATTCTGGCTCTTTTGAATTCAAGAATGCCTTAGAAAAAGGTGTCAGTGATGTAGATATCATTGGTCAGTTCGGTGTAGGTTTCTATAGTGCCTTCATGGTGGCTGATGAAGTAGATGTTTATTCTAAGAAATATGGAGAAGATAAGGGTTACTTATGGAAGAGTGATACAAGTGATGGTTATACTATTGAAGAAGCTGAAAAAGCAACACATGGTACAACTATTGTACTTCATTTAAAGAAAGATACTGAGGAAGAAGATTACAGTAAATATCTTGATCAGTATGAAATCGAAAGACTTGTTAAGAAATATTCAGACTATGTTCATTACCCAATCAAGATGGATGTCACTACTTCTAGAAAGAAAGAAGACAGCGATGAATATGAAGATGTTGTAGAAAACAAGACTTTAAACTCACAGGTTCCTTTATGGAAACGTCAGAAGAAAGATATCACTAAAGAAGAATATGATGAATTCTATAAGGCAAAATTCAATGATTTTGAAGCCCCTCAAAGAGTGATGCATAATACTGTAGAAGGTGCTGTCTCTTATACTTCATTATTATTTATTCCTTCTAAAACACCTATGAACTACTATTCACAAGACTATAAGAAAGGCTTACAGCTTTATTCACGCGGTGTCTTCATCATGGATCATGCAGAAGATTTAGTGCCAGAACACTTCAGATTTGTGAAAGGTTTAGTTGATTCACAGGATTTAAACTTAAACATCTCTCGTGAAATGTTACAGCATGACAGAAAGATGAAAGTCATGGCTAATAAGATTGAAAAACGTATCCAGACTGAACTTGAAAATATGTTGAAGGATGAGCGTGATGAATATGTTACATTCTTCAAAAACTTTGGTATGCAGTTGAAGTTTGGTATCTATAACAGCTATGGTATGTTGAAGGATAAGCTTCAGAACCTACTTATGTTCTATTCTTCTGATAAGAAAGAACTTATTACATTAAAGGAATATGTAGACGCTATGCCTGAAGCTCAGAAGGAAATCTATTTTGCTTCTGGTGAAACAGTAGAAAAATGTGATTTATTACCACAAGTAGAATCTGTTAAATCTAAAGGCTATGATGTTTTATATATGACTGATAATGTAGATGAATTCTGCTTACAGATGATGAGAGATTATGATTCTAAGACATTCAAGAATGTCACTCAGGGTGATTTAGACTTAGAAACAGAAGATGAAAAGAAAGAACTTGAACAGAAGACTGAAGACAATAAGCCATTACTTGAAATCGTTAAGAAGGCTTTAGGTGATAAGGTACAGGATGTTAAGTTATCTCATCGTTTAAAATCTCATCCAGTATGTCTTGCAAGTGGTGATGGTGTATCATTTGAAATGGAAAAGGTATTAAACCAGATGCCAGATGCACAGGGTGTGAAAGCAGGAAGAATTCTTGAAATTAATCCAGATCATGATTTATTTAAATCATTACAGTCTGTATATGAAAAAGAACCTGTAAAGATTGATGAATATGCATCTATCCTATTTGATCAGGCACTATTAATTGCTGGATTCTCTATTGATGATCCTGTAGAATTCTCTAATAAGATCACAAAGCTTATGATTGAGGCTTCTAAATAACAATTCAATTTGATATAATGAGAGCAGAAAAGAGGGATTCTTATGAAATTATTCTTATCTGCTCTTTGTTTATGTGCGAGTGGATTGTTAATATATGTTTCTTATAAATTGATTTATGCTTATACAATGATTGATCAGTTCCATGATGCATCATTAAAATGGATTGCAGCATTAAAAGAGAAGGATGAAGACTTAGAAAACATCCAGGCTATCTTATCTCAATATGAAAAATCAATTGATTTTATGTATAAAGTTTTTCATAAAATACACTCATTTGTGAAATAAATCATTGAAAGTTTGCGATTAACATAAAAATATATAGAAAATGTTGTTTTTATATAAAGATATGAAAAATATCATTTTTATTGTTGACAATTAAATTCGTCTGACTATAATAAGACACATACATAAGAAAACTCAATGACAAAGAGAGTAGTTTAACTAGAAATCTAAGCGAGCTGGCGTAGGTGAGAGGTCAGTATGGAAAGTTAGATGAACCGCACTTTTGAGAGGATAATCTGAATTCATAGGATTATCGGTATTCCGCCTTAAGGATAAGAGAGGATTTAGGAATAAATCAAGAAGAGTGGTACCGCGTTAATTGACGTCTCTTGCGAAAGCAAGAGACGTTTTTGTTTTCTTAAATTAAAAAAAAGGAAGGGCATATTTATGAAAAAATTATTAAGCGTAGTATTAGTTATGTTACTTGCTGTTGGAATGACTGGTTGTGGATCATCATCTAACGGTAAAACTGAATTATTAATTGGGGTATCTCCAGACTATCCACCATATGAATCTTACAACAATAAGAAAGAAATGGTTGGATTCGATATTGATATGACTAAGGAATTAGTTAAGATCATGAACAAGAATGGTGGTAACTATTCTTATAAGTTTAAAGCTTTAAGCTTTGATGCTATTTCATCTTCACTTACTTCTGATCAGGTTGATTTAGGTATTTCTGGTTTCACTTATCATAAAGATTGGAAAAACATTCTTTGGTCTCATGCATATAACACTTCTGAACAGATTGCTTTAGTAAAAGGTGATTCTACTTTCTCAAAAGTATCTGATCTTGAAGGTAAAAAGATTGGTGCTCAGTTAGGTGCGACTGGTGTAGATGCTGCAAAAGATATTAAAGGTGCTCAAGTTACTACTGTAAAAGATGCTAAGATCTTAGTAGAAACTTTAAAATCTGGTGGATTAGATTCAGTTGTTCTTGATGGTGCAGTTGCAGAAAACTATGCTAAAAATGCTGGCTTAAAGATGATTGATGAACCATTAATTAAAGAAGAAAACATGATCATCACTAAAAAGGGTAACGACAAGTTAATGAAAGACGTCAACAAAGCAGTTGATGAATTTGTTAAATCTGATAAATACAACGAATTAAAAACTAAATGGGGTTGCTAATTTATTAATCACATAAGTGCAGATATGTTCTGTCTGCACTTAATTTTTTATTGTTAAGGAGTCAATGCGAATGAAAACAATTATGGATATTCTTACGCCGTCTAATATTCAATTCATGATTTTCACTGGTGCAAAGTACTCTCTATTACTTGCAATAGGGGCTTTATTCTTCGGTGTTATTCTTGGAATTATTGGTGCGGCTTTAAAACTTTCAAAACATTTTGTATTAAGAGCAATTGGAAATATTTATGTAGAAATCTTCCGTGGCACACCGATGCTATTACAGATTATGTTCTTATACTTGGCAGTACCTACTGTTGTTCAGTCTATTACAGGACAAAGATTCCAGGCTGATCCATATATATGTGGCTTAATTGCTATGAGCTTAAATAGTGGTGCTTATCAGGTAGAATTAATTAGATCTGGTATTTTAGGTGTTGATAAAGGTCAATGGGAAGCATGCGAAACAATTGGTTTAAACTATGTTCAGACTATGCGTTATGTTATTTTACCACAGGCATTTAAACGTATCATTCCACCTCTAATTAGTGAATTTATTACATTAATTAAAGACTCATCACTTATTTTCACAATTGGTGCAGTAGAACTACTTGCCACTGCAAGTGTTATTGGTGCTAATACATTTAACTATCTTGTACCTTTAACTGCAACAGGTGCTATTTATTTAGTAATGACACTTTGTATTTCAGCCATCGCAAGATATGTAGAAGGGAGATTAGCTGTCAGTGACTAACGATATCATGATCCAGGTGGATCACATTACAAAAAAATTTGGTAAATTAAAGGCTGTGGATGATGTATCTCTTACTTTAAAGAAGGGTGAAATTGTCTGCCTTATTGGCCCTTCAGGTAGTGGTAAAAGTACAGTACTTAGATGTATTGATCACTTAGAAAAGCCTGAAGCAGGTTCTATTTATATTGATGGTGCACTTTTAAAGGAAGGTACACCTGAATATAACAAGTTAAGAAGTAAAATGGGATTTGTATTCCAGCACTTTAACTTATTCCCTAATATGACTGTACTAGAAAACTTAACACTTGCACCTCTTAAGGTCATGGGTATGACAGAAGAAGAAGCCAATGCTGTAGCTATCAAGTACTTACAGAAAGTAGGTCTTGAAGATAAGAAGGATACTTATCCTAATAAGTTATCTGGTGGTCAGAAACAGAGAGTCGCAATTGCTAGATCTCTATGTTTAAATCCAGAAGTTATGCTATTTGATGAACCTACAAGTGCATTAGACCCAGAAATGGTTATTGAAGTATTAGAAGTAATGCAGGATCTTGCTAAACAGGGTATGACTATGATGGTTGTGACTCATGAAATGGGATTTGCTAGAACTGTTGCAGATCGTGTGATTTTCTTAGAAAACGGAAAGATTGTAGAAGAAAATGATTCAGAAACTTTCTTCTCTCATCCAGAAAGTGATAGAGCAAAAGATTTCTTATCTAAAGTTATGCATTAGTTATTAAAAGGAGAAAGAAGACGTGTATTTAAAGGAATTTGATGTAGAAACATGGATGACGAACCATGAACAAAATTGTCAATACAATTTAGCTGATACATGTGTATCTGATATGTCTATTCATGAATTAGAGTCATTGATTCATAAAGATCTTATGGGTGATCTTATGCATATGCGTATGGATTATGGACCAATTACAGGCTCTGATTGTTTAAAAGATGCTATTCTTTCTTTATATAAGACAGGTACAAGAGATAATGTTGCCGTAGCTCATGGGGCAATAAATGCTAATGAACATGTGATGGATACTTTATTGAATAAAGGAGACCATATCATTGCATTAACACCTTCCTATGAACAGTTCTATTCTTATCCGGCATCAATTGGATGCGAGTATGATCTAGTAGAACTTAATGAAGACAATAACTGGGAACCTGTCATAGATGATTTTAAGAAGCTTATTAAGCCTGAAACAAAGATGTTTATATTAAATAGTCCTAATAATCCGACTGGTACTGTTATTAAACAATTTTTAATGGAAGAATTGATTGAACTTGCTAGAAGTCATTCTATTTATATTCTTGTCGATGAAATCTATCGTGGTATGAATAATACTTTATGTGATAGTATTTCTGATATGTATGAATTAGGTATTGCGACAGCCTCTTTATCTAAAGTCTATTCCTTTGCAGGACTTAGACTGGGATGGATCAAGGGACCTAAACAACTTATTGATGAAATCAATTTTAGAAGAGATTATACAATTATCTCTACTGGTCCATGGAATGATTATTTGGCTACAGTTGTATTACAACATAAAGATCTAATACTTGATAGAAGTAGACATATCATTCTTGAAAATAAGAAAATACTAAAAGAATGGCTTGAAAAAGAAGACTTAGTCGAATGTGTGATACCAGAAGATGGTACTGTATGTTTCTTACATTATTTATTTGATATGCCCTCAAAAGAATTATGTGAGAAATTACAGAATGACACTGGTGTATTCTTTGTGCCAGGTATGGCATTTAATAAGGAATACCATTTACGCTTTGGTTTTACTTCAGATTCAAAAGTAATCAAAGAAGGCTTAGAAACATTCTCTTCCTGGATTCATTCGCATATTACAGAAGCAGAATAAACTGCTTCTTTTTTTATTACATGCAAATCATTTGCATATTCATTGACATAGGAATAAGAATCATTATAATACAATATGCAAATCATTTGCATAGGAGGTATTCTATGAAACAATATCGTACAAAATACAAAGAGTGTATTATTGAATATATGAAGAAAAATGAAGATCATCGCTTATGTGCTAAAGATATTTATCAGGCATTGGTTGAGCAGGGATTAAATGTGAATCTAGTCACAGTTTATCGTAATCTAGATAAACTATCACAGCAGGGACTCATACAAAAACATACACTTTCAGAAGAAGATAGTGTCTATTACCAATATGCAAGAGAAGAAAACTGCAATCACCATCTTCACTTATTATGCAAGAGATGTGGTAAGATTGCGCATTTAGAATGTGATTTCATGGATATCATTCGTACACATTTATTAGAGGACCATGGTTTTGAAATTGATTGTAAGGATTCTACGATTGTGGGCTTATGTAAAGAGTGCAGGGAGGCTATCCATGCTTAAAAAGATTAGTTTGTTTATTCTCTCTTTATTATTAATGACAGGTTGTACAACAGAAACTAAAAAGAAATCATTTAATATCGTTGTCACTAACTTTCCTTGTTATGATTTTGTTCGTGCAATTACTAAAAATGATCAAGATATATCTATAAAGATGCTTATTAAACCGGGTATGGATTCTCATTCTTATGAACCCTCACCACAAGATATGGTTGCGATTAAAGAGAGCGATTTATTCTTTTATGTAGGTGGAGAATCAGATGAATGGGTGGATAGCTTGCTAGAGGATATGGACTCTAAAAGAATAGTTAAAATGTTGGATCTTGTGTCTCATCTTCAACATGAAGAACATGTTGAAGGGATGGAAGAAGAAAAACATGAAGAACATGATGAACATGAAGAAGAATATGATGAACATGTCTGGACAAGTCCTAAAAATGCAATGGAAATTGTTTCTGGCTTAAATAAAAGAATGTGTGCACTCGAACAAAAACATGCATCAAAGTTTAATGAGAATACAGAAAACTATATTAAACAGATTGCATCTGTTGATTCTAGTTTTAAACAAATAGTCAAGCAGGCAAAAAGAAAAGATATAGTTGTAGGAGATCGTTTCCCTTTGCTATATTTTGCGAAAGAATATGGTCTTACATATAGTGCTGCATTTCCAGGATGTTCTGAACAGACTGAACCAAGTGCATCTACTATTTCTTATTTAATTGATAAGGTCAAGAAGGATCACAATCCGGTTATCTTCAAGATCGAATTATCCAATGGACAGATCGCTCGTACTATTTCTGAAGAAACAGATGCAAAAGTACTCACTATTCAAAGTATGCATAATGTGAGTGCAGAGGATTTTGATAATGGTGAAACATATGTTTCAATCATGCGTAAAAACGCAAAGGCAGTAAAGGAGGCACTTCAATGAAAACACTGATAAAGGTTGATCATTTATGTTTAGGTTATGATAATCAAGAAGTAATCAATGATCTTTCTTTTGATATAAATCAAGGTGATTTTATTACAGTACTAGGACAAAATGGTGCAGGTAAAAGTACCCTGATCAAGGGATTATTAGGACTTATTAAGCCAATGAAAGGGCAGATTACATATTATTTGAATGAAAGAGAAATAGGTTATATGCCTCAAGAAACAAAGGTGGATCGTCATTTTCCTGCTTCAGTATATGAAATAGTCTTATCAGGCGCATTAAATAGAGTAGGGTATCGTCCTTTCTTTAATTCAAAAGAAAAGAAACTTGCAGTAGAATGTTTGAAGACACTTCATATAGAAAACCTTAAAAACAATTCTTTTGGGGAACTATCTGGAGGGCAAAGACAGAAGGTCTTACTTGCAAGAGCACTATGTGCAACAAGAGAATGTTTAGTACTTGATGAACCTTCTAATAACTTAGACTATGATTCTAAAGAAGAATTCTATACTGTTTTAAAAGAACTTCATCAAAAAGGTTTAACAATTATCATGATTACTCATGATTTAGCGTCTCATGAAGTGATTGGTAATAAGATTCTTCATTTAGATAAAAATAACTATAGAATGGAGGAAGTTAAATAATGAATACATTACTCCATATGTTTAACTATGCATTTATTATTCGTGCTTTTATTGTTGGTTTACTTATTTCATTATGTGCTGCAATGTTAGGCGTAAATCTTGTCTTAAGAAAGAATGCGATGATCAGTGATGGTTTATCCCATGTCTCTTTTGGAAGTTTTGCGATTGCGACAGTATTAGGAGTGGCACCACTTTATTTAGCTGTACCAGTAGCAGTGATTGCGGCTGTAATGATACTAAAACTTAACAACAATCATCATATTCATGGTGATGGTGCTATTGCGGTTTTATCATCTAGTTCACTTGCGATTGGTATTATGGCTATATCACTTACAAAAGGTGTGAATACAGATATCAATAACTACTTATTTGGTAGTATCCTTTCGCTTAATAATCAAGATATGATTATAAGTATTGTTTTATCTCTTATTGTACTTATTCTTTATATTTTCTCTTATCATAAGATGTTTGCATTGACGTTTGATGAAGATTTTGCGAAAAGTACTGGTATTAACGTAGAATTCTACAACATCATTATCGCAATACTTTGTTCACTTACAATAGTATTAGGTATGCGTATGATGGGGGCACTTCTTATTTCAAGTTTAACAATTTTTCCATGTCTTACATCCATGTATTTCTGCAAGGATTTCAAGCATGTAGTAATTTCTTCTGCCATCCTTTCTTCTATTTGTTTTATTATAGGTTTATCTATTTCATACCTCTATGCAGCACCAACTGGAGCTTCTATTGTAATTGTGAATTTAGTTGTATTATGCATTACACAGCTTATTCATTATGTCACTACAAAATCATAATTAAGTCTTTTCATCGCCTCACAATTCTTATATAATGAGTATTCGTGGGAGCGTAAGAATATGGATATGGATTTATCAAAACCGCTTCCTGATGAAGTTGTATTTATCCTTCAAGCTAAAGCCTATGAGTTTCAGAAGGATGGCGTAGAAAAGATTGTTGCAGCAGAAATTGAAGATTATCTCAGAAATGTAGTATGGAGAAATAAAATCTCTATTACTTTTTGTGATATGATTGATGATATTATGTCTTTGCAGTTCTCTACAATTTTTGAATATCTACAAGCTAAAGTCATTAAGGAAGCAGAAACTAAAAACTTAGCAGACTTTCAGAGTCTGATCATGAAATAACTTATTATTTCTATTAAAAGTGGCCTAAAAGCCACTTTTTGATTAGAACACTTATTTTGACTTTTATCTCTATATTGTTTAAGATGAATAGGTAGTAATTTTTTAAGAGGTTAATTATGAAATATAAAACGATAAAACTAAGTCATACTAATGAAATTATACAGACTTATGGTGTTAATTCTTTGATGGCAAAAGTAATAGAAAGTAAAAAAATAGATCAAAAACAATTTAAATCCTTTATGGATCCTCATCTTATTTATCATGATTTTTCTTTATTTGAAGAAGCAGATGAAACATTAGAACGTATTGAAGAAGCAATCGCAAATAAAGAAAAAATCTGTATTTATGGAGATTATGACTGTGATGGTATTCTAGCAACCACTATTCTTGTACAAGCTTTTCATGAAAGAGGAGTAGAAGTTGGATATCATATTCCTAATCGCTTTACTGATGGTTATGGGCTTAATACAACAAGAGTAGAACAGATGGCAGAGAAGGGCTACTCTCTCATTATTACTGTAGATAATGGAATCAAAGCATTTGATGCAGTAGAAAAAGCAGGAGAATTAGGTATTGATGTCATCATTACTGATCATCATGCTTTTGATGGTGAAGTTCCTGTCGCTTATTCAATCATTCATACTAAAATGTCTCCTAAATATCCATTTAAAGAGATATGTGGTGGTTTTATTGCCTATAAGCTAGCAGCGGCTCTTTTAAAGCATCATGACCCTTATTTATTCACTCTAGCTTCTATTACAACTATATCTGATATGATGCCATTACTAGATGAAAATAGAAGTCTAGTAAGACGTGGTTTACAGTTTATGAAGCAATATAAATACCCCTCTTTAGAACTATTAAAAGGGAGTAGAGACTATGATGTCACAACTATAGGTTTCACAATAGCTCCTCGTATTAATGCCTTTGGACGCTTACCAGAACTAGTGAATCCTGTATATTTAGTTAAATATTTCTTAAAAGAAGCAGACCCTGCCTATTTAGAAAAGATTTCTAATTATGCGTCTAAAATCAACTCTAAAAGACAATCACTAACCACTTCTTTATATAAAGAAGCAGTGACTGATACATCTTCACCTTGCTTATTTTATGGTTCTGAGAATATGCATGAAGGATTAGTAGGTCTAGTGGCAGGTAAATATACAAGAGAATATGAACAACCAGCCTTTGTCATGCACTATAATCCTAAAGAAGAAATATATAAAGGAAGTGCAAGAGGAATTGATGGCTTTAATATTTATAATTTCTTTACTCATCATGAAGATCTATTTGTGCAATATGGAGGTCATGCAAAAGCAGGAGGTTTTACTATTACTAAGTCTAACTATCCTTTAGTCTATGATGCCCTTATGAATGATATAAAAGGATGTCATTTTGAAGCCAGTGAATCGGTTATTCCTATTACACTCACTGATACAACAATTCCTAATGTTGAGTCACTTGATTTACTTGCTCCTTTTGGTGAAGAAAACAAAGCACCATTATTTATTCTAGAAGATGTATCATGTCATCAAGTAGACCGTTTATCTGAAGGAAAACATTTAAAATTTCATTTAGGAGATGATCAGGTCTCTGCCCTTGCTTTTAATAAAGGACAATTATATGATGAACTTGTTCATAAAGATTCTATGACTCTAGTTGGTACTTTATCTATCAATGTCTTTAGAGGTAATAAATCTATTAACTTTATTGTTGAGGATATCTTATAATTTAGTTAATCTGTAAGGATTTATTTTTAAGATTTTATATTATTCATTGTTTTGTGATGATATAATAATATATTGTATAGGAGGATTCGTTATGGATTTTAAACAGCATATTGCATCTATTCCAGGTTTTCCAAAAGAAGGAATTATCTTTAGAGATGTGACACCTTTATTAGAAGATAAGGATGCATTCAAAGCTTGTATTGATGATTTAGCAGCACATGCAAAGGATTTAGGAGCTGACGTAGTTGTAGGTCCTGAATCAAGAGGTTTTATCTTTGGATGTCCTGTCGCTTTAGAATTAGGATGTGGCTTTGTACCAATCAGAAAGCCAGGTAAGTTACCTAGAGAAACTGTCAGCAAGAAGTATGATTTAGAATATGGATCAAATGAAATCTTCATGCACAAAGACAGTATTAAGCCAGGTATGAAAGTATTAATCGTTGATGATTTACTTGCGACTGGTGGTACCGTAGAAGCTGCTGCTGCACTTATTGAAGAAATGGGTGGAGAAGTTGTAGGTATGGAATTCGTGATTGAATTAGAAGAATTAAAAGCTACTGAAAAACTAAGTAAATACAACATCTATTCACAGGTAAAATACTAATAGAAACTCCTTTTGGAGTTTTTTTATTTTGTTTGTATTATTCATAAACGAATAGTAAATATCAGAATAAATGAAGCGATATTTGTATTATTCCTTTCTTAGTCTCTTCATGTTAGTAGTGAATTATGTTATAATTGAGATGATACACGAGGGGGTGTTATTATGAAATATAAAGGCGCAGGGGACCCAATGAGTTACGACGACGTCCTTGCTCTTGTAAAAACATATATCACAAAAGAAGAAAGTTTAGCCCTGATTCAAAAGGCTTATGACTTTATCATGGTGAAGCATAAGGAACAGAAAAGAAAAAGTGGTGAACCTTATACAATTCATTTGATCTGGGTTGCTTATATTCTTGCAACACTTCAGACTGGGCCAATTACTATTGCAGCAGGACTTCTTCATGATGTTATGGAAGATTGTGATGTGCCTCGAGAAGAAATGGTTGAGAGGTTTGGTGAAGAAGTCACTACTCTAGTAGAGGGTGTTACTAAGATCACTAAGATGCCTTATATGGAAGAAAGTGATTTCCATGCTGAAAATCATCGTAAGATCTATATTGCGATGGCTAAGGATATTCGTGTTATCTTGATTAAATTAGCTGATAGACTCCATAATATGCGTACGCTTCAATATATGAGACCGGATAAGCAGCAACGTATTTCTAGAGAAACATTAGAAGTCTATGCGCCAATTGCTCATCGTTTAGGTATTAATGATATTCGTGTAGAATTAGAAGATTTATGTTTATTATATCTTGATCCTAAAGCTTATAAAGAAATTGCGGCGCTTCTTGATAAGAAGAAGAGTGAAAGAAAAGATTCTGTTGATGCAATGATTAAGTCAGTTGAAAAGAACTTAGAAGGAACTGGCATCAGTTATCGTATTAAGGGTCGTGCTAAGCATATTTATTCTATTTATAAAAAGATGGTTTATAAGCATAAGCGTTTTGATGAAATCTATGATTTGAATGCTTTACGTAT